>OGOS01001478.1_pt1 | contig 14880 bp, 12 predicted proteins | sample 1552701 | NCBI WGS metagenome assembly OGOS01 (sample SAMEA2580128, study PRJEB22360) | human gut metagenome | biome: human gut; feature: human-associated habitat; material: faeces | place: Denmark | collected 2008/2010
CGCGGCCGGTCACGCCGCCGGCGCCTGCGGCCCCCGCACCTCAGGCGGCCCCCGAACCGCAGCCGGCAGCTGCGCCGACGGGCGATACTGATCCGCAGGAGGAAGGCGATTTCGCCAGCATGCTGGAAGCGGGCTTCGGCGCCGGCGTGACGTTCGAGGAAGTGGACGGGGGCGACGTGCCCAACGACAACCGCTAGCAGGGAGGGTCGGCATGCGCGGTTCGAGCGATTTCGGCAGAACGCGCGGCTTCCCTGCGCGGGCATCTGGTAAATTCCGCACAAGTGCGGTTTTATAGAAGCAAGAGACGGGCGCATGCCCGAAAGGAGATACCCACCCATGGATATGAAGAAGATGATGAAGCAGGCCCAGCAGATGCAGGCGCGCCTGCAGAAGGCGCAGGCAGAGGTTGCCCAGATGACCGCCGAAGGCACGGCGGGCGGCGGCATGGTCAAGGCCACCGTGAAGGGCGACATGACGGTGCAGTCCGTGAAGATCGACAAGATCGTTGTGAACCCGGACGACACGGAGATGCTGGAGGACCTGGTGGTCGCCGCCATCAACGACGCCTTCCGCGAGATGAACGAGATTGCCCAGCAGCATATCGACGCCGCTACCGGCGGCATGCAGATTCCGGGCATGTAACTCATGTACGCAGCTCCCTCTATCCAGAAACTGCTCGACGAACTGGGACGACTTCCGGGCATCGGTCCGAAGTCGGCCCAGCGCATTGCGTATTGGCTGCTGAACGCCGATCGTGAGACGGCGCTGCGCCTGGCGAACGCCATCGTGGAGGTCAAGGACACCGTGCATTTCTGCTCCACATGCTTCAATTACGCGCAGGACGACCTGTGCGAGATCTGCGCTTCGCCCGATCGCGATCACGGCATTATCTGCGTGGTCAGCGAGCCCCACGACATCCCGCCCATCGAACGCACCACGCTGTACAACGGCGTCTACCATGTGCTGGGCGGCGCGCTTTCGCCTATGGAGGGCATCGGCCCTGACGATCTGCACATTGCCGAATTGATGAGCCGCCTGTCCGACGGCGCCGTCACGGAAGTGCTGCTTGCCACGAACCCGAACGTTGAGGGCGAAACGACGGCAAGCTATCTGGCGCGGCTCATCAAGCCGCTTGGCATCCGCGTAACGCGCCTGGCCAGCGGTCTGCCCGTCGGCGGCGACTTGGAGTTCGCAGACGAGGTCACGCTCGGCCGTGCCATCGAAAGCCGTAGGGAGCTGTAATGGCAACCGAACGCCCTGATCTCTTTGAACTGACGGATGACCAACGGGAGCTGCTGGAACGGAATCGTCTGCGCGAAGAGGCGCTGCTTTCGCCGCATGCTACCCATAGCAACCAGGCAATTTACGAGCGCCCGGATGTGCTGACCGATGTCGATGCGTGCTTGCGGCCCGCATTCGTGCGGGATGTGGACCGCATCCTGAACAATGCTTTCTATAACCGCTGCATGGACAAGACGCAGGTGTTCCCGTTCTTCCGGAATGACGACCTGTCGCGCCGTTCGTTCCATCTGCAGCTGGTGGCGCAGATCTCCCTGAAGATTGGGCGGGCTTTGGGTCTGAACACGGCCCTGATCCAGGCTATCGCTCTGGGGCACGACCTGGGTCACACGCCCTTCGGCCACGGGGGAGAGCGAATGCTGGATACGCTGCTCTTCACGCATACGGACGCGCCGGGCATACCGGGCCGTCATTTCAGCCATAATGTGCAGAGCGTGCGTCTGCTGCGACAGATTTCCACCAGCAATCTGTCACTGCAGACATACAATGGCATTCTTTCGCATTGCGGCGAAAAGGCGTTCGCGAAGTACGAGCCGCGGCCGTGCGATACGTTTGCCGACCTGGATGCCATGATGGCGGATTGCTATTGCAGCTTCTCGAACAGCCAGTTGCTGCGGCCCAGCACGCTGGAAGGATGCGTCGTGCGCATTTGCGACATTCTGGCGTACCTGGGCAAGGACCGTCAAGACGCGGTGAGCATTGGCGTACTGGACGAGAGCGAGTACCGCACAGACGGCGAAGTAGTCGGTGCCACGAACGCGGACTATATCAGGAACACGACGCTGAACCTGATCAAGAACAGCTTGGGGAAAAGCTATCTCGCGCTTGACCCCGAGGTGTTTGAAAGCCTGATGCGCATCAAAGACGAAAACTCGCGGCTCATTTACCAATCGAAGGCGGCCCATGCCCGCTTGGATAGCATCATCGAGCCTATGATGACGCGCATCTTCGAGCGTTGCTTGGACGACCTGCACGCCGGCAATGAAGGTGCGCCCATATTCCGCCACCATGTGCATTCGTGGGTTATGCGCTACAACTCGCAATATGCGGAGCGAAATGCGCCCGAAGTTATTGTTGCGGACTACATTGCGTGTATGACCGACGAATATTTCATCGACTTGTACAATTACCTGTTCCCCGAACAGGCCGTGGACAAAGAGTCGCTGTACCATTCGTACTTCGAATAGCCAAGTGGAATAGCCTGCTGCTGGGCGGCAGCGGTGCGTTCCGGAGTTTTGGCAGAACGAATAGCCGCAAGAAGAATAGAATGCCCGACTCCGTGTTCGGAGCCGGATAGGTTGCGCGATGCTGTTTGCCGGCACCTGCCATTGAAATAAAAAAGGAGCGCCTGCTCGAGGCGCTCCTTTTCGAGTATCCCGTGGTATCGGAATTACTGCAGCGACCAGCCGCCGTCCAGGACGATGGTCTGACCGGTGGTGTACTCGTTGATGGGGTTCAGGAAGAACATGATAGCGGAAGCCATCTCGTCCAGGGAGCCCATGTACGTGTAGTCGCGCAGCGGGGTGCGGGACTTGACGTAGGCCTCCTGCTGAGGCTGCTCCTCGAAGACCTTCTTGACCATCGGGGTGAAGACATAGCCGGGGGCGATGCCGTTCACGCGGATGTCGTACTTGGCCAGGTCGACGGCCATTGCACGGACCATGCCCATGACAGCGGACTTCGTGGTGGAGTAAGGAGCGATGTTCTCCATCGGGCGAGAGCCACGGCCAGAAGAAATGATGACGATCTTGCCGCCCTTGCCCTGCTCCTTCATGATCTTGCCAGCGGAGGTGGCCAGGAACCAGTTAGCTTTCACGTTGACGTTGAAGATCTTGTCGTACTGCTCGGGCGTGACATCCAGGACGTTCATGCGGGGCAGAGCGATGCCGGCGGTGGAAACGACCATGTTGATCTCGCCGCACTCGTCAACGGTCTTCTTCAGCATGGCGTCGATGTTCTCCTGATTGGTGCCGTCGCACAGCATGCCCAGGACCTTCTGGCCTTCCTTGGCGTCAGCAGCCAGTTCCTTGGCGGTGTCCAGGCACAGCTGCTCGGGCACGCCGCAGATCATGACGTTAGCGCCAGCGGCGATCAGAGACTGAGCCGTAGCCTTGCCGATGCCGGAGCCGCCGCCCATAACGACTGCAGTCTGGCCTGCCAGCACCTGATCCGGCTGAGTTGCGAACCAATTAGCCATATGTGTTACTTCCTTTCCTGTAGGAGGGATCCTCTCAGACCCATCCTGAACCAACCGACACCGCTGCACTTCCGATACCACGATGTCTTTTGCACGCTCCTGATTATAGTCCAATGGCTGTAACTATGGGTAATTTAGTAAATGATAGATAGGATTTATTAAACTTCGTACGCAGGTTTTTCTCGCAAAATGCACTTTCATGTTGCATTTCATGCGTAGGGGAAAATAACAAAATTCAATGATGCTGCATGCGGCGAGAAGAAGGGCGTCAAGGGCGAATTTCCTCAATTTGGGGTATTTTTCCACTCCTGCGTATTTCTATTCAAAGTATAAAGGGGGAGCGAAAAACCCATTTGAATATTCTATCTATTTATAAATATATATATTACCTATAAATGCTTAGAATCACAGACATAGGTATTCATTCGCTCTGTCAGTGAGTTCGTTTCCAAGCGGATGTTTTCCTACCTTTACATTCACTGGCTGAATTAAAGGTAGGAAGAATTCCAGTTTGGATACTGCTTTCTGCGGGGCAAAGAGAAGAAAGGGCGTGCATAAATGAGTGCTGCAGAACGTGCGAAAAAGTACATGTTCGCCATTGCCCTGACGTACATGTGCTACCTGACTCACGGCATTCAGGCAATCATCCTGAGCCAGAATCAGGTCAACTTCTACACGCAGTGGGGTTATACCGACGCCACTGCCGGTGCTGCTGCCGTATCTATGGCAATCGTCTGGACAGGCGTCGGCAAATTCGTCAGCGTGTGGGCGGGCGGCGAACTGTCCGACCGTATCGGCCGCAAGATTCCGGCCGTGGTCGGCGGCGTGCTGTACATCACCTGCTTCAGTATCTTGCTGACTACCACGGACGCCACCGTTGCCTGCTTCGCGGCGTTCCTATCCGGTCTGGCTACGTCCGGCTTCTGGGATGCCTCCCTGTATCCCGCCACGCAGGAAGCCGATCCGAAGAATGCTGCCTCTTGGGTCATCGGCATCAAGTTCGTCATTTCCGTCTCTGGCATCATCTATCCGCTGTTCGCCGCAATGAACAGCGATCCGGGTTCTTGGCACGTCAACATCGTCATCCCCATCGTGATGTCCGTCATAGCCACAATCATGGCTATCATCTGCCCGTTCGTTTATGACGACGAACGCAAGACAAAGGTGGAAGGCGCGAACAGCGAGGACGTGAAGAACGCTGCCGAGGCAGAGATCAAGGCTCAGAGGGAAGCCATGCTGGCAAAGCCGAACGCCCTGGTGAACTTCATCACCATGTTCTACGGCTTCGTCTGCATGTTCATCATGTACGGTGCCCAGCAGTACACGAAGCAGTTCGGTATCACGAACTGCGGGCTTGATCCTGTTGCTGCCGCCGGTTTGACTTCCATCTATACGGTCGGCTCCCTGATTGCGGTTCTGTTCTGGGCATTCATGATGTCCAAGCTGCGTTGGAACCCCGTCAAGGTCGTCCTGATCGACTCCATCATCTCGGCCGTCGCGCTGGCCATCGTGTTGCTGATCCATGTGAATGTGGTCATCTACATCGCCATCGCCCTGCTGGGCTTCGGCGCCGCCGGTGGCGCCCTGCAGACGGGTCTGATTGTTCGTCAGAACTACTGCCCCGGTCCGAAGGGCCGCAACGTCGGAATCTACTACACGTTTATGGGTGCCGGCTCCGTGTTCCTGCCCTTTATCGTGGGCAGCTTGACCACGGCTATCGGTCAGGGCGCTGCGGTGTGGACCATGATGGTGCTGCTGCTGGTGTTCTCCTGCCTGGCGATTGTCATGATGATGTACCTGGTCAGCCAGTCCAAGAAGCTGTTCGGTTATAGTGCGATGGACAAGATGCCCGAGTAATCGGATCGCAGTCCAACTACACGTATCCTCAGTTCGGCGGTTCGCTTTGAGCGGGCCGCCGAACTGGCATTCGGTGCCTTTTCGACAGTCGGCTTCGAACTGAAGCACCTGACTGACTGCGGTTAAAGGACGCCGTTATGCTATATTCTCATTTATGCACCTTTCTTACTGAGTCCTTCTTTAACGATAGAAAAGAGATATCGGACTATGAACCTGTCGCATTTGTACTATTTCCGTACTTTGGCGCGCGTTCAGCATTACACGCGTGCGGCAGAAGAACTGTTCATCACGCAGCCGACGCTTTCCAATGCGGTCTCGCAGCTGGAAAAGGAGCTCGGCATCCCGCTGTTCCAGAAGGAAGGGCGCAATGTGCGCCTGACGAAGCAGGGACGTGAATTCGACGAATACATCACGCAGGCGCTTGATCTTATCGACAAGGCCGTTGATATTGCGCACGAGCAAGCGGGATCGCCGTCGGGCGCCATCGATTTGGGTGTCATCTACACCATCCAGGCAGATTATCTGCCGCCGTTGCTGCGCGCGTATCGGGACCGCTACGGGAGCGGCATTACCATCAATACGTACCAGGGCCTCACAACACAGCTGGTGGAGGACTTGGAGTCCGGGCGTTACGATGTGGTGTTCGGCTCGTACGTGGAGGGCAAGGAGGATGACCTGGGATTCATTCCCGTGGATTCCCAACGGCTTGTTGCCGTGGTGCACGATTACAGCCCGTTTGCAAAGCGCGAGAGCGTGACCATCGAGGATCTTTCGCATTCGAAGATTTACAGCTACTCGCCCGACATCCCCCTGGGCAAGGAGGTCCGCAAGATTTGTCGGGAATGCTGCGACCGGGACCTGGACATCCATGCCACGGCAGAAGACGAGATCACACTGGGATCCCTGGTGGATTCCGACCCGTCCGCAATCGGCTTGGTTCTGGACACGCTGGGTCTGCTGCCGTTCCAGAACCTGGTGAAAGTGCGGCTTTCGGAAGTGCCGGACGACTTCCACAAGGTATACCTTATCTATCGCAAGAACGTCTTCCAGCCCCGCGCTGTGGAGAACTTCATCGCCTTCGTTCGCGAGTACGGTAACATCGAGCCCGAAGAAGAGCGGTAACTACCTGCGGCATTTGCCGGCTGTGTGCAAAGCGCGCCCCCGACCGTCCTTGGCCGAGGGCGCGCTTTCTTTGTGCCCTGGGAGAAGGACCGAATCGAACGGGGTCTGACATGCAAAAAGAACCGCCCGGATATCCGAGCGGTTCCAAAATTCGCGTGAAGCGATTCGCTGTTGAAGCGAAACCTGCTTATACGTAATCCATCTGGCCGTCGTACTTGTCCACGGCGCGAGCGATGGTAATGCGCTGGACAGTCGGCGTGCCTTCTTCCAGCCACATAGCGCGGGAGTCGCGGTACAGGCGCTCGACCGGGCCGTACTCGCAATCCTCGAAGTAGCCGATGCCACCGAAGATCTCCAGCATCTCATCGGCAACCAGGCGGGTCATGTCGATGGACTGCAGCTTGCACAGAGCAGCCTTCTCGTCAATGTACTTGCCGTTCGGGTTGGCGTCGAAGTAACGGGCGAAGTCGCGAACCATGCAGCGCGTCGCATGGATGTACTGCATCATGTTGGCGATCTTCATCTTGATGGCCTGACGCTGAATGATCGGCTTACCGAAGGTCACGCGGTCACGAGCGCGGGCGATGGACAGCTCCAGCATGCGCTGAGCCATGCCGATGTTGGAGTCGGCGATGTGGACGCGGGAGACGGACAGGGAGTGGATGGCAACTTCCATGCCCTGGCCCTCTTCGCCCAGCAGGCACTCCTTCGGGACCTTGACGTTCGTGAAACGCAGGCCTGCGTGGCCGGCGCCGCGGCAGCCCATCATGTGGGGCATCGGGACGATCTCGAAGCCCGGCAGGGTGTTGTCAACCAGGAAGGCGGACAGACGGGAGTCCTTGTCGTCGTTCGGGTCGGTCACTGCGATGACGTACGTGTAGTCGGAGCAGTCGGTGTGGGAGATCAGCCACTTCTCGCCGTTCAGGATGTAATCGCCGTTCTCATCCTTGACAGCGGTGGTGTGCAGGTCGGCACCGGTGCCGCCGGTGGCCTCGGTGATGGCGAAGTTGCAGTAGATGGTCTTGTCCTGGAACTTGTCCATCAGCTTAGCCTTGACCTCGGGCTTGCCGTAGTCCTCCAGGATGCGCCAGTTCATGTCAGCTGCATGATGCAGGTGCATGCGCATGCCGCCGGGGCCGCGAGAGAACTCCTCCTGGACTTCCAGGATCTCCAGCTCGTTGAGGTCCCATCCGCCGTACTCGGAAGGCAGGTAGTAACGATACAGGTCGTTCTTCTTGCACAGCTCGTAGAACTCATCGGGGAACGTGTTGGTGACCTCGATGTCCTTCTGCATTTCCTCAAAGGGACCCTGAGCCAGCTCGCGGATCTTCAGCTTGTAAGCCTCGAACTGCTCATCGGTGATCTTTGCATTGGGATTCATGCAAAACTCCTTTCGCGTGCATGCGCTGACGCGTAATGCACATGGACAGTGTTGCCAAGCGATTGGCATATCCCCATTCTGCTGATTTGTCCTCCGAATTTCCAATAGAGAATGGGGGAGAAAAACGGGGGTTTCGTAAAAGAACGCCAATAGGAAAAGACCCGAATTATTTAAGTTCTCGGCTTCATATCGCATGGATTTGACAATGCGGTCGCGCCTTGCCAACGTTCCGGGCGCGTGCGCGTTACGGCCCGGCCTCCCCGCGCGCGGCCGGTGCCATTTGCAGGGGTTTCGCGCAGCTTGCATGCGGAAGCCGGGCTGCGCCGGCGCTGCCGCCGTATACTGATACGGTACGAAGAAAGCCGGCATGCAAGCGAAGGAGCCGCTATGGGCGACATGCGCAATATGGAAACCCTGCTGCAGGAAATGGACACGGAGCTTCCCGACGAGGAGCTGCTCTACGACCTGGCGGACCTGTTCAGGGTGTTCAGCGACACGACGCGCATCAAGATCCTGTATGCGCTTATGGGCAAGGAGCTGCGCGTGGGGGAGATTGCCGAGGTCATCGGCGCCACGCAGAGCGCGGTTTCCCATCAGCTGCGTACGCTGAAGCAGGCGCACCTGGTGAAGTTCTCGCGCGACGGCAAGAACGTGCTGTATTCGCTGGCCGACGATCACGTGATCACCATGCTGGCGCAGGGCTTGACGCACGTATGCGAATAGCTGCCGTACCGCGGGCAGCTGCGCTTCGTGCCGTATTCAAAGATAAGGAGACGGAATGCTGGGACTGCAAGACAAGAAGGCCATGATCCTCATTGCCCCGGAGGGGTTCCGCGACGAGGAGTTTTCCCAGACGCATGCCGCGCTGAAGGGCGCGAAGGCGGACGTCATGGTGGTCAGCACGCATACGGGCGCCTGCGAGGGGAAGCTGGGCAGCGTTGCACATGCGCACATGACGCTGGACGATGCCGTGAACGAGAAATGGGACTGCCTGGCGCTTATCGGCGGCCCGGGCGCCACCATATACATAGACGACGAACGGGTGGAGAAGATCGCCCGTCAGGTGGTCGACGACGAGGGTGTGCTGGCGGCCATCTGCCTGGCGCCGGTCATTCTTGCGCATGCGGGGCTGCTGGACGGTGTGGACGCCACGGTGTTCCCCGACAAGGAATACGAGGACGATCTGGTGGCGCACGGTGCGAATCTGAAGAAGACGGCCGTGGTGGAAGGGAAGAACAACGTGAACGGCGCGCCGCTGATCACGGGCAACGGGCCGAAGGCGGCATTCGTGTTCGGCTTGCAGGTTACGAACGCGCTACGCGGCCCCGTCCACGACCCTTGGGCGTAGCGGCATGGTCTACGTTGCAGCGCGAGACAGACGGTTTCGGTAAGGACGTTCGCAATGTCGGCAGCACCGGATGATATGAGCCGCGCCGCGAAGGCGATGCGCGCCGTGGCGGGCATGACCATGGACGCCACATCGCGCAAGCGGCTGCGGGAGATTCTGGCCGTGCTGGCGAAGTACGGCCTGCTGCGCAATCCCTCGCCGGAGCAGCTGAAGGCGGCGTTGGAGGAGCTGGGCCCCACGTTTGTGAAGCTGGGGCAGATGGTCTCGTCGCATGCCGACGTCTTTCCCGTGGAGTACTGCAACGCGCTGGCCACGCTGCGCAACAGCACGTCGCCGCTCAGCTTCGAGGAGGCCGAGGATCTGCTGTCGAAATCGTTCAACGGCGATTACCATTCTGTGTTCGAATCCATCGACCCGGTGCCGCTGGGATCCGCGTCCATCGCTCAGGTGCATCGCGCCACGCTGGTGACGGGCGAATCCGTTGCCGTGAAGATTCAGCGGTCGGGCATCAAGAAGAAGATCCTGGACGATATCGACCTCATGCGCCGCGCCGCCGACCTGCTGGAGGCGTCCGAGTACATGGGCTCCGGGTTCGATGCGAACGTGTTCATCGATGAGCTGGAGCGCACGGTGAAGGAGGAGGTCGATTTCCGCAAGGAAGCCGAGAACCTGCGCGAGTTCTACCTGAACAACGAAGGGCGCTACGGCATCTCGTCGCCGCGGGTGTACGCGGAGTATTCGAACGAGACCGTCCTGGTTATGGAGTATGTGGAGGGCGCATCGTTCGACCGTATAGACGAACTGCGCGATCAGCTGTCCGAGCACCGCCTGGAGCAGCTGGGCCGTCGCATCGTGCACAATTACCTGGAGCAGATGCTGGAGGACGGCTTGTTCCATGCCGATCCGCATTCTGCGAACATCATGTTGCGCGATGAGGATGTGGTGTGGATCGATCTGGGTATGATGGGCAGGCTGGCGAAGGGCGAGCGCGCAATGCTTCGCAAGATGTTCCTGGCCGTTGCCATGGGCGATGCCGCAGGATTGAAAACCACGCTGCTTTCGTGGGGCCATGCGGATGGCGAGCTGGACCATGCGCGCCTGCTGCGCGACGTGGATTCGCTGCTATCGCGCTACGCGACACGCGACATTGCGAACCTGGACCTGACGAACGGCCTGAACGATCTGCTCAGTGCCTTGCGCGACCAGCATATCTCTATGCCGGGGTCGTTCATGACGCTGGCGCGTGGCCTGATGACGCTGCAGGGCACCGTACAGGACATCAATCCGAACATCAATATCTCCGACACGCTGGCCCGCTATCTGAAGAGCTCGTTGCTGAAGCAGCCTCAGGATATCGGTCGGGAAGCGGAGCGTCGGCTGTTCGACCTGTACTACGCAACGGACAAGGGTATGCGCATTCCCCAGCAGCTGTCCGATACGCTGAACATGTTGGAGAAGGGCGAGATGCAGATGAACATCGGCCTGCGTGACCTGCAGGAGCCGGTGTCGGCGCTGCGCCGGTCCATCGGCGTCATGGCACTGGGTATCATTGTGGCCGGCCTGTTCATCGGTTCGAGCCTGCTTTGCACGACGCAAATGGAGCCTCGCCTGTTCGGGGTGCCCATCATCGGGTTCTTCGGGTACCTGTGCGGGTTCATGCTGGCGGTCTACTGCGTGTGGAAGGTCCACAAGACGGAGCGCGACAAGCGACGGCATCGGCGGAAGCGCCGCTAGTCGCTAACTGCCGGACAGGTGGAAATAGGGCATCGAAAGCAGGTCGGTTGACGGAAACCGACCTGCTTTTTCTTTCGGTAGCCTATCATGGAGGGAAACAATCGGATATCGGGAGGCTGCGTTGTGGCAATGATCACCTACGACCTGGATAAGCGGGGCCGTCAATCGAAATACGAGTATCTGTACCGCTGCATCCGCAAGGACATTCGCGAGGGGACGCTGCCAGCGGGTGCGCGCCTGCCGTCGAAGCGAACGCTTTCTAGCCATCTGTCCGTCAGCGTGAGCACGGTTGAGCAGGCATACGACATGCTGGTCAGCGAAGGCTACGTGAGGCCGAAGCCGGGCAGCGGCTTCTTCGTGTGCGCTGGTCGCGACAAGGGGACGTATCGCGAGGGCGTATCGGACAACGATCCACGCGCGGAGGCGGCTCCTGCTCAGCCGGGGGGAGAAGCTGCAGACGATGGGCGCAACGACGCAGGGGTCGAAGATGACGACGAGGCCGTCCGCTTCGACGTGAAGGCGAATCGCTGCAGCCTGAAGCTGTTTCCGGTGGACACTTGGTCGCGTATCATGCGCAAGACGCTCTCCGATCGCAATCCGGTGCTGTTCGAGACGGTGCCGTTCAACGGCGTGAAGGTGCTGCGCCGCGCCATTGCCGCGCATCTGTACGAATTCAAGGGCATCCAGACCACGCCGGATCGCATCATCGTGGGCGCCGGCACGGAATATCTGTATGGGCGCCTGCTGCAGCTGTTCGGCCCGAATTGCGTCATTGCCATCGGCGAGGTGGGCACCAGCAAGATGGTGAACGTTTCACGCAGTATTGGCACCTTGTGGAATTATCTGCCCATGGACGATGACGGCATGCGGGTCGACCTGCTGGAAGATGGTCGCGCGGACGTGGTGCACGTTTCGCCAGCGAACAGCTTCCCGACGGGCGCCATGATGCCCCCGAACCGCCGCACGAAGCTGCTGGAATGGGCGCATGGGAAGCCCGACCGCTACATCATCGAAGACGACTACGACAGCGAGCTGCGTTTTACCGGCCGTGCACTGCCGCCGCTGTTCACGCAGGATGATCGTGACAAGGTCATATACATGAACACGTTCTCGAAAACGCTGGTTCCCTCTCTGCGCATCTCGTACATGGTGCTGCCGGAAGCTCTGATGGACCTGTACCGCCGCCAGCTGAGCTTCTACTCGTGCACGGTGTCAAGCTTCGAACAATGTGCGTTGGCGGAATTCATCACGCGCGGCTATTTCGAGCGCCATATCAATCGCTTGCGTCGCTACTATGGCCATCAGCGCGCGACCATGATAGCGGCTCTGAAGGAGTCGCCGCTCATGTCCATCGCCACGCTGCATGCGGCAGATGTGGGCACGCACTTGATAGTCCAGGTAAATACGAAGCGCTCTGATCAGGAGATACGGCAAGCAGCGTTGAAGCGGGGCATGCACCTTGCCATGTTAGGCGACTACTGTCTGCGTCCGACCATCTACGACGTGCACCGCATCGTAATTAATTTTGCCAGCATCGAACCCGAGCAGATATCGGAGGTGGTGGACCTGTTGGTGGACGTGTTCCGCGACGAGATTCGCCAGGCCCGACAGGCGGATGTGGAGTAATGAAACGCTAAGGAGGAGCTGCATGGTCAAGGAAGTGAACGGAAAGCCCGCAGTGGACAAGAACGGATTGACGGAGCAGGAATTCCTGGCCGCCTACCGGCAGAAGGACTACCCGAAACCGGCATTAACGGCGGACATCTGCGTTTTCCAGCTTAAGGGGAAGCAAGCGGGAGAGGAGTCTATCCCGCCGACGGATGCAGTATGCAGCCAGAACATGCGCTTGCTGCTGATACAACGCGGCAATCATCCGTTCCTGGGTTCGTGGGCGCTTCCCGGCGGATTCGTGAATCCGCGCGAGACGGCGGACCAGGCGGCTGTGCGCGAGCTTGCGGAAGAGACGGGCGTGGAAGGGCTGAAACTGGAGCGCGTGGGGCTGTACAGCGACCCGGACCGCGATCCGCGCGGATGGACCGTGTCCGAGGCGTTCGTTGCCGTGGACGATGAAGGACGCATCCTGCATGCTGGGGACGACGCGGCGAAGGCCGCATGGTTTGCGGTAGAGGAGCGCGAGAGGCTGCAGGATCGCATCGAGCTGCATCTTCGGTCCGAACGGGACGCGAGCGTGGAGGCGCAGATGCGCTTCAAAAGGCTGACGACGCCCATAACGGGGGAGCCGCATGCGGAGCTTCTGTCCTCCGAGAACCTTGCATTCGACCATGCGCAGATTATCGCGGACGCATATCTGAAAATTGCGGAAGTTATAAACCGATAGCGATAGCTAAACAGAACATCGGTACTTGTAGACAGTGCGGTCAATACCTTTAATTTGATGGCCAATATTATAATTCGAGCTAGTTTGTAAAACGCAGGTCAAACGCAACGTTTGGCAAAAGTACCAATTAAACATGACATATTACGCCATAGCAGATATGAATAAGTATGCCTACAATCAATGCGGATTGTTAATCGTTTGCGGATTTACCAGATGGTGGGAATGACCACCTGGCAAACCCGCAGCCGCATTTGAAGACCGTCGATAATCCTTCAGCGACTGCGCTGGACGCCGGATTCCTTCGAATGCGAGCAAACCCTTTGAAGGAGGTTTGGCATGGCAGCATTGAAGCGCGAGTACGGCGGCATCCAGCCCTATATCCCGGCCGGCATCTTCCGTATCCGCCTCCCCTTCCTGCACTTCAAGATCTCTCCGCCCGAGGTGGTGACCGGCCTCATGAACGCGTGCACGTCCTACGGCGCGCTGGCCGTCCTCACGGGCACCCTGGGCCTGGACAGCACCTGCGCCTGGGGCCTGGTCATCTTCGAGACCTGCATGTACACGTGCAACTGGCTGCTGGGCGAGCCGTCCATCTGCGGATGGATCACCCCGGCCATGGCCCTGGTCATCGTCTACCTGGAGGGCTACGCGGCCCCCGGCTTCTCGGACCTGGTGACGCAGTACGGCAGCGAGGCCTCGGTGTTCGCCGCGCTCTACGCGGGCGGGTTGGACCCGAACGCGGTGGCGGCGGCCGAGCAGACCAGGCAGATGCGCATGCAGGCCATGGCCTGCACCGAGCTCGAGCTCGGCATCCTGTTCGTCGTCCTGGGCTTCTCCGGCCTGGCGAAGAACCTGAACACCCTGGTGCCGCCCGCCGTCAAGGCAGGCATCGTCCTGGGCGCCGGCATCGGCGCCGTCAACGCCCGCCTGAAGGTCGGCGGCGCGATGGACACCGCCACCTGGGGCTGCATGGCCGGCCTGATCGTGGTGTTCTTCCTGATGTTCTCCCTGCGCATCCGCTCCAAGATGGACGGCAGCCGCGGCCTGCAGATCCTGGGCAACTACAGCTTCCTGTGGGCGGTGCTGGCCATGTTCATCGTCGGCGGCATCGCGGGCGAGTTCGACTTCAGCCACATCCTCGACCAGGGCATCTTCAAGGCGCCCGACTGGGGCTACATGGTCCAGTACACCTCCCCGCTCTGCATCGGCTGGGGTAGCGCCGACATGTGGCTCAACGGCATCCCCATGGCGCTGATCTCCTGGGTCATCGCATACGGCGACTTCATCACCGTGCAGCAGCTGGGCCTGCAGGCGGTCCGCGAGGACGAGTACATCGAGTTCGACCCGAACCGCACGAACGTGATCTGCGGCATCCGCAACATCATCCTGGCCCTCGTCGCCGGCTACCCGGCGCAGGCCGGCCCCCTGTCCGCCCCGTACTGCGTGGCGACCTACCAGCGCTACAAGCAGAGCGGCCGCCAGGGCATGGACTCCATCTACGACGGCTCCGGCACGAACCTGATCTTCACGGTCATCGGCCTGTTCGTCTACCCGCTCTACGCGGCGGCCCCCCGCGCGGGGGGGCCCCCGCTGGTCCTCGTCCT
>OGOS01001500.1_pt1 | contig 14686 bp, 10 predicted proteins | sample 1552701 | NCBI WGS metagenome assembly OGOS01 (sample SAMEA2580128, study PRJEB22360) | human gut metagenome | biome: human gut; feature: human-associated habitat; material: faeces | place: Denmark | collected 2008/2010
AAAACGGATGTCATTCCGATTTTTTTTCCTAATAATCCTGGCATTTCACTAATTTGTTAATAAACTTACACTTTAATTTCTACTTCAACACCACTGGGCAATTCCAGTTTCATCAATGCATCAACCGTTTTTGCAGTTGAGCTGTAGATGTCGATTAGTCTCTTGTAAGAAGAGAGTTCGAACTGCTCACGAGACTTTTTGTTAACGAAAGTCGAGCGGTTCACAGTAAAGATACGCTTGTGCGTAGGCAGAGGTATCGGGCCGCTAACAACTGCACCGGTAGCCTTAACCGTCTTTACAATCTTCTCGGCAGACTTGTCTACCAGAGAATAATCGTAAGACTTTAATTTAATTCTGATCTTTTGGCTCATATCTGTATATATGTTTCTAAATTATTTGATCAAATCAGCACGACCCTGTACTTCTGTCAATACCTGCTTAGCGATAGAAGAAGATACTTGAGCATAGTGCGAGAACTGCATTGAAGAAGTTGCACGACCTGAAGTGATAGTACGCAAAGCTGTTACATAGCCGAATGTTTCAGCCAAAGGAACTTTTGCTTTTACAATACGAGCACCTGTACGACTTGTTTCCATACCTTCAACTTGTCCACGACGTTTGTTCAAGTCACCAATTACATCACCCATGCTTTCTTCCGGAGTAACAACTTCCATCTGCATAATCGGCTCCATCAAAGCAGGGCCTGCCTTTTCCGAAGCGTTCTTGAATGCCTGAATAGCACAAATTTCAAAAGACAACTGGTCAGAGTCAACCGGGTGGAATGAACCATCAATCAATGTTACTTTCAATTTATCCAATGGATAACCGGCAAGGATACCATTCTTCATTGCCTTTTCGAAACCTTTCTGAACAGAAGGGATAAATTCCTTCGGAATGTTACCACCCTTCACTTCATCAATGAACTGCAGAGAACCTTCGAAGTTTTCGTCAGCCGGCTCGATACGAACGATGATATCAGCAAACTTACCACGACCACCAGACTGTTTCTTGTAAACTTCACGAAGTTCAACCGATTTAGTGATAGCTTCCTTGTAAGTAACCTGAGGTTTACCTTGATTACATTCTACCTTGAACTCACGACGCAGACGGTCAACGATGATATCCAAGTGAAGCTCACCCATACCACTAATTACAGTCTGACCTGTTTCTTCGTTAGTCTGTACACGGAACGTTGGATCTTCTTCGGCCAACTTAGCCAATCCCATACCTAACTTATCCAGGTCTTTCTGAGTCTTAGGCTCAACTGCGATACCGATAACCGGATCAGGGAAGTCCATTGATTCTAATGTGATCGGATGGTTTTCGTCACACAATGTATCACCTGTACGAATATCCTTAAAACCAACACCTGCACCAATATCACCACAACCGATAACCTCCATCGGATTCTGTTTGTTTGAGTGCATCTGGAACAGACGAGAAATACGTTCTTTTTTACCAGAGCGCGTGTTGTAAACGTAAGAACCAGCCGTTAAGGAACCAGCATATACACGGAAGAAGCACAGACGGCCTACATACGGGTCTGTAGCAATCTTAAACGCCAAAGCAGTCAACGGTTCTTCGAACAACGGTTTACGAGTAACAACCTTTTCAGGATCGCTAGGATCTGTACCTTCGATAGCCGGAGTATCTTCAGGAGAAGGCAGGAATGCACAGACTGCATCCAGCAACGTCTGAACCCCCTTGTTCTTGAAAGAAGAACCACAAGTCATCGGGTTGATCTGCATTGCCAAAGTACCCTTACGGATAGCAGCGTTGATTTCATCTTCTGTGATAGTTGAAGGATCATCGAAGTATTTTTCCATGATAGCATCATCGCATTCAGCCAAAGCTTCAAGCATCTTGTCACGCCATTCTTCAGCTTCGGCCTGTAACTCTGCAGGAATTTCTTCTACGCTATATTCAGCCCCCATTGATTCGTCGTGCCAGAAAATAGCTTTCATCTTAATCAAGTCTACCACACCCTTGAAAGTTTCTTCAGCACCGATAGGGATCTGGATAGGACACGGATGAGCCCCCAGAATTTCCTTCATCTGACGAATAACTTCGTAGTAGTTTGCACCAGAACGGTCCATCTTGTTTACATAACCGATACGAGGTACATTATATTTATCAGCCTGACGCCATACAGTTTCAGACTGCGGCTCCACACCACCTACAGCACAGAAAGTAGCAACAGCACCATCCAGTACACGAAGAGAACGCTCAACTTCTACTGTAAAGTCCACGTGTCCCGGAGTATCAATCAAGTTGATCTTATATTTGTTACCCAAATAGTTCCAGAAAGTAGTCGTTGCAGCAGATGTGATTGTAATACCGCGTTCCTGCTCCTGGGCCATCCAGTCCATCGTAGCAGTACCATCATGCGTTTCACCGATCTTATGGGTCAGACCGGTGTAAAACAAGATACGTTCAGAAGTAGTTGTTTTACCAGCATCGATGTGAGCCATGATACCGATGTTTCTTGTAAACATTAATTGTTTATCGTTTGCCATATTCTTTCTTAGCCTTTATAATTAAAATCTGAAGTGAGCGAATGCACGGTTAGCTTCAGCCATACGGTGCATATCTTCTTTTCTCTTGAATGCTCCGCCCTGGTTATTGAAAGCATCTACAATCTCTGCAGACAGCTTATCAGCCATAGTCTTACCACCACGTTTACGTGCGAAGATGATGAGGTTCTTCATTGAAATCGATTCTTTACGATCGGGGCGAATTTCAGTAGGTACTTGGAAAGTAGCACCACCAACACGGCGAGATTTCACTTCGACTTGAGGAGTAATGTTGTCGAGTGCAGCTTTCCAAATTTCGAGAGCGGACTTTTCTTCGTTAGGCATTTTGGCCTTAACTGTTTCCAAAGCGGAATAGAAAATTTCGAAGGCAGTATTCTTCTTGCCATCATACATCAAATGGTTAACGAATCTCGTAACCTTAACATCACCGAAAACAGGATCCGGGAGGATCTGTCTTTTCTTTGGTTTTGCTTTTCTCATTTTGTTTTCAAAAATTTCGTTCTTGTTTCTTGGTTGCCTTTAATACGTCTTCAACGGTTCCGCTGAACCATTTACTCAACCTATAGCCTATCCAAATAACTCAAACCAGCTTTAATACTTAAATTTAAATTCTCAGTTTGAAGGGATGTAACTAATTACTTCTTCTTTCCTTTAGCTGCAGCTGCTGCCTGCCCCGGTTTCGGACGTTTAGCGCCGTATTTGGAACGTCTCTGAGTACGTCCGTTTACGCCTGCAGTATCCAAGGTTCCACGTACAATGTGATAACGTACACCAGGAAGGTCCTTAACACGACCACCACGAACCAACACGATTGAGTGTTCCTGCAAGTTATGACCTTCTCCCGGAATATAAGAGTTTACTTCCTTAGAGTTAGTCAGACGCACACGAGCAACTTTACGCATTGCTGAATTCGGCTTTTTCGGAGTAGTAGTATACACACGAACACAAACGCCACGTCTTTGAGGACATGAATCCAGTGCCGGAGATTTACTCTTCTCAACCAAAACCTCTCTTCCTTTTCTTACTAATTGTTGAATAGTAGGCATTTTGTTTGATTTTTAATTATTATATATTGTTTATTAATTTGCTGTACTAAGTCCAAAACTATACATTTTGGGCTGCAAAGTTACGAATAACATTTTAATAAACAATACTTTCTACTAATAAAAATAGTCTGTTTCTCAAAAAAGTTTTTGAAAAACAGACTACTATGTTATTTTTGCTACAAAAGCCCTTATGCTTCCCCTTTAAATCCGCTTATAGGAGGAATGAATGTTTTTCCATCCGGTCCATTATTTCCCCCATTCATTTCTTCCGGCATTCGAATAGGTCCAAAATTACGTTCGTATTTTGCAACATTCTCCTGTAATGCATACATCAAACGTTTTGCATGTTCAGGAGTCAGTACAATACGTGACTGCACTCCAGCTTTAGGTAATCCCGGCATTACACGCACAAAATCAACAATAAATTCCGAACTGGAATGGGTAATAATGGCAAGATTTGCATACGTTCCTTGAGCTACTTCTTCTTTCAACTCTATCTGCAACTGATTGTTATTTTTTTCGTTTTCCATGATTTTATACTTTAGCATTAAAAAAATATTCTGAATTTCAAGGTCCCCAACTTCTATTCTTTGGTTGGAGTACAAATATAGACATTTATTTGTAATAATACAACATACTGATTATTCTATATAATTTTCCTATAGCATTTACTATAAACCTAAAGAGGCTGATTTCTTAAACAGAAATCAGCCTCTTTTACAGTGTATGTATTAAAAATTACTCTACCTCACTATAATCGAGTACATTCTTACGATTAGCAAGAATGCGATCATATTCTTCCTTCGAACCAACAATAATCTTTTCGAATTCACGCTGACCGGTACCGGCAGGAATCAAGTGACCACAAATCACATTCTCCTTCATACCCTCCAATCTATCAACCTTACCATTGATGGCAGCCTCATTCAAAACTTTCGTTGTTTCCTGGAATGATGCAGCAGACATGAAACTTGAAGTTCCCAAAGCGGCACGGGTAATACCTTGCAGAATCTGAGTAGATGTAGCAGGAATAGCATCACGTACCTCAACAGGCTTCAAATCACGACGTTTCAACATACTGTTCTCATCACGCAACTTACGGGCAGTAACAATCTGACCCGGCTGTAAATTCTGAGAATCACCAGAGTCAACAACTACTTTCTTGCCCCAAATACGATCGTTTTCTTCCATGAACTCTTGCTTATCCACTACCTGCTGTTCCAAGAAGCGAGTATCGCCCGGCTCATCGATTTCTACCTTACGCATCATTTGACGAACAATAATCTCAAAGTGTTTGTCGTTAATCTTCACACCCTGCAAACGGTAAACGTCTTGCACTTCATTTACGATATATTCCTGTACAGCCGTGGGACCTTTAATGGCCAAAATGTCAGCAGGAGTAATCGCACCGTCAGATAACGGAGTTCCGGCACGAACGTAGTCATTCTCCTGAACCAATATTTGTTTAGACAGATTCACCAAATACTTTTTCACTTCACCTGTCTTAGATGTGACAATAATTTCACGGTTACCACGCTTAATCTTACCCATAGTAATTTCACCGTCTATTTCAGAAACGACAGCAGGATTAGATGGGTTACGAGCCTCAAACAGTTCTGTAACACGAGGAAGACCACCAGTGATATCACCAGCCTTGCCTACAGCACGAGGAATCTTCACAATAATGTCACCAGCTTTCACTGCCTGACCGTTTTCAACCACAACATGCCCCCCCACGGGTAAGTTATAAGTACGGATCAAATTACCATCCTCGGTTACAATATGGGCAGAAGGTACTTTTGTCTTATCCTTAGACTCGATAATGATAATTTCACGCAAACCGGTAGCTTCATCAGACTCTACCTTATAAGTTACGTTTTCAACCACACTCTCGAATTCAATCTTACCAGTAGCCTCTGTAATAATAACAGCGTTGAACGGATCCCACTTAGCAATCAGTTTTCCCTTCTCAACAATATCACCGTCCGCAGCATATAATTTTGAACCATAAGGCACATTATGAGTTGACAGGATAATCCCTGTATTCACATCGATAAAGCGGACTTCAGCCAAACGACCGACTACCACTTTCACAGCCTCACCCATTTCATCAACCGTATCTACCGTACGCAATTCTTCGAATTCCAAACGTGCATTATTCTTGGCCACAATGCTTGCATTAGCAGCCATATTACCTGCGATACCACCGGCATGGAATGTACGCAATGTCAACTGTGTACCCGGCTCACCAATAGATTGGGCAGCGATTACGCCGACTGCTTCACCTTTCTGAACCATACGACTGGATGCCAAGTTACGTCCATAACACTTAGCACATACCCCTTTCTTAGATTCACAAGTTAATACCGAACGGATTTCAACGCTTTCAATCGGAGAATCCTCGATTTCCTGCGCAATATCCTCTGTAATCTCCTCTCCACCGGCTACAATCAGTTTACCAGTAGTAGGATGGACGATATCATGTACAGAAACACGTCCTAGAATACGTTCGTACAAAGTAGCAATAACTTCATCGTTATTCTTCAAAGCCGTACAAACCAAACCACGAAGTGTTCCACAGTCTTCTTCATTGATAATCACATCATGCGACACGTCTACCAGACGGCGGGTCAAGTATCCCGCATCAGCAGTCTTCAACGCTGTATCCGCCAAACCTTTACGAGCACCGTGGGTAGAAATAAAATACTCTAACACAGACAAACCTTCTTTAAAGTTTGAAAGAATAGGGTTTTCAATAATCTGTGCGCCTTCAGCACCGGCTTTCTGCGGTTTTGCCATCAAACCACGCATACCAGACAACTGACGAATCTGCTCTTTAGAACCACGGGCCCCGGAATCAAGCATCATAAATACTGAATTGAAGCCTTGGTCATCATTCTTAATCGTCTTGTAAAGTATATCAGACAGGTCACTGTTCACGTGAGTCCATGTATCGATAACCTGGTTATAACGTTCATTGTCAGTAATGAAACCCATATTATAGTTCATCATAATCTGTTCCACTTCCTCATTACCACGTTTTACCAGTTCTTCTTTTTCTTTCGGGATAATAATATCACCCAAGTTGAATGACAGACCACCCTTGAACGCCATATAGTAACCTAAGTTCTTAATACCATCCAAGAATTCACAAGCACGTGCAACACCGACAGCTTTGATAACATCACTAATGATATCTCGCAAAGACTTTTTGGAAATAATGGTATTCAAGTACCCCACTTCCGCTGGAACGATTTCATTTACAATCACACGCCCTACGGAGGTTTCTTTCATCATCACATCTACGATTTTGCCATCTTTGTCCAAGTCCTTCACCACTACGTTGACGATAGCATGAATATCCACTTTACCTTCATTATAAGCAATCAAAGCCTCTTCCGGACCGTAGAAAGTCAAGCCTTCACCTTTAGCCCCTTTTCTCAGCTTGGTAATATAATACAAACCAAGTACCATATCCTGTGCAGGCACAGTAATAGGAGCACCATTAGCAGGATTCAGAATGTTATGAGCTTGAAGCATCAACATCTGTGCTTCCAGAATCGCATCATTACTCAAAGGCAAGTGAACCGCCATCTGGTCACCATCGAAGTCGGCATTGAACGCTGTACAAGCCAACGGGTGCAACTGAATAGCTTTACCTTCAATCATATGCGGTTGGAAAGCCTGAATACCCAAACGGTGCAGAGTCGGCGCACGGTTCAGCAATACAGGATGACCTTTCATGACATGTTCCAAGATATCCCAGATCACAGGCTCCTTGCGGTCTACAATCTTCTTTGCAGATTTTACAGTCTTCACAATACCACGTTCAATCAACTTACGGATGATAAACGGCTTGTAAAGCTCTGCAGCCATCAGTTTAGGGATACCACATTCACCCATCTTCAATTCAGGACCAACAACAATAACCGAACGAGCAGAGTAGTCAACACGCTTACCCAGCAAATTCTGACGGAAACGTCCTTGCTTACCCTTCAAGCTATCGGACAGTGATTTCAATGGACGATTAGCGTCAGTCTTCACTGCACTTGATTTACGTGAGTTATCGAACAAGGAATCGACAGCCTCCTGCAACATACGTTTTTCGTTACGCAAAATCACTTCGGGAGCCTTGATTTCAATCAGTCGCTTCAAACGGTTGTTACGGATAATCACACGACGATACAAGTCATTCAAGTCAGAGGTAGCGAAACGGCCACCATCCAACGGAACCAATGGACGCAGTTCAGGAGGAATAACCGGCACAATACGTACAATCATCCATTCAGGTTTATTACGTCCGCGAGATGCACGGAACGATTCAACTACCTGCAGACGCTTCAAAGCCTCGTTCTTGCGTTGCTGCGAAGAATCATTACTTGCTTTATGACGTAATTCATAAGATAAAGCATCCAAATCCAAAGTTGAGAGCAGATCATAAATGGCTTCTGCTCCCATCTTAGCTATAAACTTATTCGGATCTGTATCTTCCAAATATTGGTTTTCTTTAGGAAGTGTATCCAAGATATCCAAATACTCTTCTTCAGAAAGCAAATCATATTTATTAATGCCATCTTCAGCCTTCACACCCGGCTGGATAACCACATAACGTTCATAATATACAATAGCGTCTAGTTTCTTTGTAGGCAGCCCCAACAAATAACCGATCTTGTTCGGCAATGAACGAAAATACCAGATATGCGCTACAGGCACAACTAACTGAATATGTCCCATACGTTCACGACGGACCTTCTTTTCAGTCACTTCAACGCCACATCGGTCACAAACAATACCTTTATAACGGATACGTTTGTACTTACCGCAATGACATTCGTAATCTTTCACCGGACCGAAAATACGCTCGCAGAACAAACCATCACGTTCCGGTTTGTAGGTACGGTAGTTGATCGTTTCAGGCTTCAACACCTCACCGCTCGAATTCTCAAGGATTTCTTCGGGTGAAGCCAAGCCAATTGAGATTTTCGAGAAATTACTCTTTATCTTAGTTTCTTTTCTAAAAGCCATACTTCCTTATTTATAATGTAAAGAGTTATATTTTTTTATTATTCAAGGTTGATACTCAAGCCAAGACCTCTCAGTTCGTGTAACAATACATTCAGAGATTCGGGGATACCCGGAGTTGGCATAGGTTCACCTTTCACAATAGCTTCGTAAGCCTTTGAGCGTCCTACAACGTCATCAGACTTAATGGTCAGGATTTCCTGTAAGATATGTGCTGCGCCGAATGCTTCAAGCGCCCAAACTTCCATTTCTCCGAAACGCTGACCACCGAACTGTGCCTTACCACCAAGCGGCTGCTGAGTAATAAGGGAGTACGGACCGATAGAACGGGCATGCATCTTATCTTCAACCATATGCCCTAGTTTCAACATATAAGTTACACCCACTGTTGCAGGTTGGTCAAAGCGTTCGCCTGTACCACCATCACAAAGATAAGTCTTACAATAACGAGGCAATCCAGCTTTATCTGTCCATTCATTTAAATCATCCATAGAAGCACCGTCAAAAATAGGAGTAGCAAATTTCACACCCAACTCTTTTCCGGCACGACCTAATACGGCTTCGAAAATCTGACCAATATTCATACGAGAAGGCACACCCAACGGATTCAATACGATATCTACTGGAGTACCATCTGCTAAGAACGGCATATCTTCCTGACGAACCACACGAGAAACAATACCCTTGTTACCGTGACGTCCCGCCATCTTATCACCTACACCAATCTTACGCTTCTTGGCAATATAAACCTTAGCCATCTGAATAATGCCCGCAGGAAGTTCATCACCGATAGTGATAGCAAACTTCTTACGCTTTAATTCAGCATCCAATTCTTTATATTTCTTCAAATAATTCATCACCAAGTCACGAATCATGTCATTCTTATGAGCATCAGCTGTCCACTTGCTCAACTGGATAATAGTATAATCCAATGATTCCAAATCGCGTTTGGTGAACTTCGCCCCCTTGGCAATAACTTCCGTTCCCAAATAATCTTTCACTCCTTGGGAAACCTTACCATTAGTCAAAACCAATAGTTTCTCAATCAAGATATCTTTCAGTTTTGCTGCCTTTTCTTCGAATTCATCATTCAGTTTAGGCAGAATAGCCTTATCGGCATTCTTCTCACTTCTGCTCTTGATAACACGTGAGAACAACTTCTTGTCAATAACGACACCACGTAATGACGGAGAAGCTTTCAATGAAGCATCCTTCACATCACCTGCCTTATCACCGAAAATAGCACGAAGCAATTTTTCTTCCGGAGAAGGATCTGATTCACCTTTCGGAGTAATCTTACCAATCAGGATATCACCCGGTTCGATACGTGCACCTACACGTACAATACCGTTTTCATCCAAATCTTTAGTAGCTTCTTCACTCACGTTAGGAATATCAGAAGTTAATTCTTCCATACCGCGTTTCGTTTCGCGGACCTCCAAAATATATTCATCAACGTGTACAGAAGTCAGCAAGTCCTCACGTACAACGCGTTCATTCAATACAATAGCATCCTCGTAGTTATAACCTTTCCAAGGCATATAAGCCACCAACAGGTTTTTACCCAATGCAAGCTCACCACCCTGAGTTGAATATCCTTCAGTCAGGATATCACCCTTCTTCACACGCTGTCCTTTATCACAAGTAGGACGGAGGTCAATGGTCATGCTCTGATTAGTCTTACGGAATTTAGGAATTCTGTATTCCTTCAAAGCAGGTTCAAAGCTTACAAATTCCTCATCTTCATTTCTGTCATACAAGATACGAATAGTTGTTGCATCGACATATTCTACAACACCATCACCCTCTGCTGCAATCTGAGTACGAGAGTCTTCAACCAACTGTTTTTCAATACCTGTACCTACAATAGGAGCCTCTGTACGCAACAAAGGAACTGCCTGGCGCATCATGTTTGATCCCATCAATGCACGGTTAGCATCGTCATGTTCCAAGAACGGAATCAAAGAAGCCGCAATAGAAGCAATCTGCTGTGGAGCAACGTCCATCAAATCGATCTCCGTAGGAGGCACGACCGGGAAATCAGCTTCAAAACGAGCTTTCACTCTATCACGAACAAACTTGCCGTTATCATCCAATGGAGCATTCCCTTGGGCAATCGTCAATTCTTCTTCTTCTTCTGCAGTGTAATATTGTAAACCTTCCTCAGAAAAGTCCACCTTACCATCAACAACCTTACGGTACGGAGTAGAGATAAAACCAAGATCGTTAATCTTAGCATATACACACAAAGAAGAGATCAAACCAATGTTCGGTCCCTCAGGAGTTTCAATTGGACAAAGACGACCATAATGCGTATAGTGTACGTCACGAACCTCAAATCCAGCACGTTCACGAGACAGACCACCCGGTCCCAATGCAGACAAACGACGTTTATGCGTAATTTCAGCTAGTGGATTTGTCTGATCCATAAACTGAGACAAAGCATTCGTTCCAAAAAAAGAGTTAACGACAGAAGAAATAGTCTTCGCGTTAATCAAATCAATCGGGGTAAACACTTCATTGTCGCGCACGTTCATACGTTCACGAACAGTACGTGACATACGAGCCAAACCGATACCGAACTGATTGTATAACTGTTCGCCTACTGTACGCACACGACGGTTGCTCAAATGGTCGATATCATCAACGATCGCTTTCGAGTTGATCAACTCAATCAGATATTTGATGATCTCGATTATATCTTCTTTTGTCAAAACCTTAATATCATCACTAGTAGTAAGGTTTAACTTCTTATTAATTCTGTAACGGCCAACTTCACCTAAATCATAACGCTTTTCAGAGAAGAACAGGTTCTGAATAACTTCACGGGCACTTGCTTCATCTGCGGGTTCTGCATTTCGCAACTGACGGTAAATATACAGGACAGCTTCCTTTTCAGAGTTACTGGGGTCTTTCTGGAGCGTATTATAGATGATAGCATAATCTGAAAGATTCTGGTCTTCACGATGTAACAGAATGTTTTGCGTGCCAGATTCCAGAATAGCCTCAATATTGTCGCTATCGAGAACCGACTCACGGTCGATGATAACGTCATTACGTTCAATAGAAACAACCTCACCGGTATCTTCATCTACGAAATCTTCCACCCAAGTCTTCAAAACACGAGCAGCCAGTTTACGACCGATCAGTTTCTTCAGGTTAGCTTTCGAAACTTTTACTTCTTCAGCCAGATTAAAGATCTCGAGAATGTCTTTATCGCTTTCAAAACCAATAGCTCTTAAAAGGGTTGTTACAGGTAATTTCTTTTTACGGTCGATGTAAGCATACATCACATTATTGATGTCTGTTGCAAACTCGATCCAGGAACCTTTAAAAGGAATGATACGCGCTGAATACAACTTCGTACCATTTGCGTGTGTACTCTGTCCGAAGAACACACCCGGTGAACGGTGCAATTGTGAAACCACAACACGCTCTGCACCATTTATCACGAACGTTCCTCTTTCCGTCATATACGGAATCGGGCCCAGATATACGTCCTGTATCACTGTATCGAAATCCTCGTGATCAGGGTCTGTACAATACAGTTTTAACTTCGCTTTTAAAGGCACACTATAGGTTAATCCGCGAGCAATACATTCGTCAATCGTATAGCGAGGCGGATCTATATAGTAATCTAAGAACTCCAACACAAAATTGTTACGCGTATCTGCTATCGGAAAATTCTCGGCAAATACCTTATACAATCCCTCCTTTTTTCTCTTTTCAGGAGGCGTGTCAAGTTGAAGAAAGTCTTGGAATGACTTCAATTGTACTTCGAGAAAGTCCGGATATGGGAACTGATTTTTGATCGAAGCAAAATTAACTCTTTGGTTTTCAGCTGTTGAAGACATCTAGTAAGGAATTTATTGAACTTATTGAAATTATAGACACAAAAAGGTTAAGAATCTCCTTTAAGGGAGACTCTTAACCAAATCACCTGATTACCAGGTTATAAATACTATTTAAGCTCAACTTCAGCTCCAGCTTCTTCCAACTGTTTCTTTAATGCTTCAGCATCAGCTTTAGCAATTCCTTCTTTGATAGCGCTAGGAGCACCGTCAACCATATCTTTAGCTTCTTTCAAACCAAGACCAGTTAATTCTTTTACTAACTTAACGATAGCCAGCTTGTTTGCACCAGCTGCTTTCAATACTACGTCAAAAGAAGTTTTTTCTTCTGCAGCGGCAGCAGCGCCACCAGCAGCAGTATTTATAGCGGCGGGACCAGCAACAGCAACAGCTGCAGCTGCAGGTTCGATACCATATTCTTCTTTCAGGATTGTAGCCAGTTCGCTAACTTCTTTTACGGTCAGGTTTACTAATTGTTCTGCAAAAGCTTTCAAATCTGCCATTTTTGTATGATTTAAATGATTATTTATCTGTGTAATGTTTTAATGAAAAATTATCTTTCTTCCAAAGTCTTCAACAGACCATGGATAGTTTGTCCTGATGACTGAAGAGCAGAAATAACGTTCTTCGCCGGAGATTGCAACAACATGATAACATCTCCGATAAGTTCGTTTTTGCTCTTGATATTTACTAATGCCTCAAGATTCTCAGCACCTACATAGAAGCTTTCTTGTACGTAAGCAGCCTTCAAAGCCGGTTTAACGACTACACCTTTTTTAGAGTCCTTAGTAAAATCCTTAATCAGGCGAGCGGGAGCATTAGCGACTTGTGAGAACATCACAGCCGTATTGCCTTTCATTGCAACCTGCAGAGGAGAAAAATCGCCTTCTACATTTTCCAATGCCTTTTTAAGCAAGTTATTCTTTACAACGACTAACTTAACCTCACGCTTGAAACACTCTCTTCTCAATTTGCTGGTTTTCTCAGCGTCCAACGCCTCGATATCCGTCAAATAGAAATTAGGATATTCCTTTAATGTTTCAGTTAATTGACCTATAACAGTTCCTTTATCTTCCTTTCTCATTGTTCAATTGTTTTTTAGTTTTCTTCAACTGATTTGGGGTCAATTTTAATACCCGCACTCATTGTACTTGAAAGATAAATGCTCTTTATATATGTACCTTTAGCTGCAGACGGTTTCAACTTCAAAAGAGTTGAAATAAATTCCTTAGCATTGTCACGAATCTGATCGGGATTGAAAGAAATCTTACCGATTGAAGTGTGAACGATACCGGATTTGTCTACCTTAAAGTCGATCTTACCTTGCTTAACTTCTTTCACTGCGTTTCCAATTTCATTGGTAACCGTACCACTCTTAGGGTTAGGCATCAAACCACGCGGGCCTAATACTCTACCCAGAGCACCAATCTTACCCATGATAGAAGGCATAGTGATAATTACGTCAATATCAGTCCAACCGCCTTTAATCTTTTCAATATACTCATCCAATCCAACATAGTCAGCACCTGCAGCAGTAGCTTCAGCTTCCTTGTCTGGTGTACATAATGCGAGAACCCGAACCTGCTTACCCGTTCCGTGAGGCAGTGAAACCACACCTCTCACCATTTGGTTAGCTTTACGAGGGTCAACACCTAAACGAACATCAACATCTACAGAGGCATCAAACTTAGTAGTAGTAATTTCTTTTACCAAAGCTGAAGCTTCCTTCAATGTGTACGCTTTCCCAGCTTCAATCTTGCCCAAAGCCAACTTTTGATTTTTTGTAAGTTTACTCATCTCAATTGAAGTTTATTAATTATTACCCGGGAATGTCCCTTTAACAGTGATACCCATACTTCTTGCTGTTCCGGCAACCATTCTCATAGCTGACTCAACAGTGAAGCAGTTCAGATCGACCAACTTGTCCTCTGCAATAGTTTTTACCTGATCCCAAGAGATTTCTGCAATCTTCTTACGATTCGGCTCAGCAGAACCACTCTTCTGTTTGGAAGCTTCCAACAACTGGATAGCAACAGGAGGAGTTTTTACAACAAAGTCGAAAGACTTATCGGCATAGTAAGTGATTACAACAGGTAATATCTTACCGGCCTTGTCTTGGGTTCTGGCATTAAATTGCTTGCAAAACTCCATAATATTAATACCCTTAGAACCCAGAGCAGGTCCTACAGGGGGAGAAGGGTTTGCTGCTCCTCCTTTAATCTGCAATTTGATT
>OGOS01001506.1_pt1 | contig 14659 bp, 13 predicted proteins | sample 1552701 | NCBI WGS metagenome assembly OGOS01 (sample SAMEA2580128, study PRJEB22360) | human gut metagenome | biome: human gut; feature: human-associated habitat; material: faeces | place: Denmark | collected 2008/2010
TGCCGGAGTACCAGTACGATGCTTCCAGCTACGACACCCGCGTGTATCAGGGCTTTGGCAAGGGCGATTACGATGCCCTGCTCAAGTTTGGCCCTAACATCAAGGACTGGCCGGAGATCGCACCGCTGGGCGACAATCTGCTGCTAAAGGTGGCTTCTTATATCACCGATCCCGTCACCACCACCGATGAGCTGATCCCCTCCGGTGAGACCTCTTCTTACCGCTCTAATCCCCTGGGTCTGGCCGAGTTCACCCTCAGCCGCAAGGACCCGGAGTATGTGGGCCGCGCCAAGGCTGTGCAGGCCGAAGAGAACGCCCGCCGCGCCGGTGCAGGGGACGCTGCTCTGCTGGCAAAGGTGAACGCCGTGCCCGGCTGCGAGCAGCTGAGCTGGAACGATATCCAGATCGCCTCTACCATCTTTGCGGTCAAGCCCGGCGACGGCTCTGCCCGCGAGCAGGCCGCCAGCTGCCAGCGTGTGCTGGGTGCCGGTGCCAATATCGTAACCGAGTACGCCACCAAGCGTTACCGCTCCAACCTCATCAACTGGGGCATGCTGCCCCTGCAGCTGGCAGGCGCCACCCCCTTTGGTCTGGGGGACTATGTGCTCATCCCCAATGTGCGGGAAGCACTCAAGGGCGACCTGCAGAACATCAAGGCCTATGTTCTGGGCGATACCGTCAAGGAGTTTGAGCTGTACATGGCTCCGCTCACCACCGACGAGCGCCAGATCCTGGCCGATGGCTGCCTGATCAATTTCTATAAGCACTAAGGAAGTAACCCGCTATGTCCTGTGACCTGCATATCCATTCCACCTGCTCCGACGGTGCTGTGCCCATCGAGCGGCTGGCGTCCATCGCCGCCCGCACCGGGCTGCACGCCATCGCCCTTTCGGACCACGACACCCTGCTCAGCGCCCAGTACGCCTATGCCCACACCGGGCAGGACGGGGTAGAGCTGATCCCCGCCGTGGAGCTGACCGGCTACGACTTTGAGCGCCAGCACCGGGTGCACCTGCTGTGCTACTACCCGGACGTGGACTGCCCGGCGCTGCGGGAGCACTGCGCCATCATGAAGGAGCGCCGCAACGCCTGCGCTTTGCAGAGCGCAAAGGAGCTGGAACAGCTGTACCCGCAGTTTACCACCGACCTTGCATGGGAGACCACAAAGGCAAGCGGGGTGCTGTTCAAAAGCGGGCTGATGCAGGCGCTGGAACTGCTGGGCCTGACCGATGGCAGCATCTACGGCGAGACCTACCACAAGCTGTTCGGGTGGAACCCCCGGGGCATCGTGCTGCACTCGCCGGAGTATCTGCCGGTGCGGCAGGTGCTGGCTACCGCCAAGGCAAGCGGCGGCGCGGTGGTGTTTGCCCACCCCACGGTGTATAAAAGTATGCCCCTGCTGCGCGAGCTGGCGGCAGAGGGCGCAGTGGACGGCATAGAAGTGTACCATCCCAGTAACAGCCCGGAGGACAGCGCCGAGTGCCTTGCCCTGTGCAAACAGTACGGCCTTGTGGCTACTGCGGGCACGGACTTCCATGGCCGCAACCACAAGCACCCCCACCCCATCGGTACCTGTACCGCACCGGACGAAGCCGCAGCGCAGCTGCGCGCCATCGCCGAAAAACGTAAAAGAGAGAGGACGTAAAGACCATGAGTAAGGAATTTTCCTTCCCGAACAAGGGCACCTGCTCCAAGCAGACCAACTTTGTGCTGAACGATGACCACACCATTGCTTCCATCGAGGTCGTCGGCGGCTGCAACGGCAACCTGAAGGGCATCTGCCAGCTGCTTACCGGCATGAAGGCAGAGGATGCCATTGCCCGTCTGGACGGCACGCTGTGCGGCTTCCGCAGCACCAGCTGCCCGGACCAGATCGCCAAGAACCTGAAAAAGGCTCTGGAACAGATGAACTAAAATCCACCGGAGAGCCGCTGCACAGAACCTTGTGCGGCGGCTCTCTTTTTGTGTGGGAAGATTTGCTTGGAGAAACCCTCTCAGTCAAAGCCTTGCGGCTTTGCCAGATTCCCCCTTTTGTCACCTACGGTGACATCTTCCCCCGGTGCGGGGGAAGTCTGCCCTCTCAGGGGGAGCTTTTAAGTATCTCTTACGGTCAGCGCTGATAAAGCTCTCCCTTCGGGAGAGCTGGCGCGAAGCGCCTGAGAGGGTTTGCTTTATGTCACAATTTGTACGCATTTCCAGCAAATGAGGGCGGATGTAAAAAATCTATACACAGGGCAAAGTTTGTTTGTTGTTCCGGTTCACTTTGCGGGGTATACTGTTGCCATAGAGAGCAGCACGATGAAGGCTGTGAAACGAAAATATGGAAGCAGGGAGGCTTTTTTATGTACTATTCCAGTGGCAATTATGAAGCTTTTGCACACCCCAAAAAGCCGGAGGGCGTGGATCATAAATCCGCTTATATCATCGGCTCCGGTCTGGCTGCGCTGACCGCTGCCTGCTATCTGGTGCGCGACGGCCAGATGAAGGGCGAGCACGTCCATGTGTTTGAAAAGAACGCACTGGCCGGCGGCGCCTGCGATGGCTACAAGTACGATATCGGTTATGTGATGCGCGGCGGCCGCGAGATGGACAACCACTTCGAAGTTATGTGGGATATGCTGCACTCCATCCCCTCTCTGGAGACCGAGGGTGCCAGCGTGCTGGACGAGTATTACTGGCTGAACAAGGAGGACCCCAACTTCTCCTTGTGCCGTGCCACCGTCAACCGCGGCGAGGATGCCCACACCGATGGCAAATTCGGCCTGTCCGATAAGGGTGCCATGGAGATCATGAAGCTGTTCTTTACCCCGGACGAGCAACTGCAGGATAAAAAGATCACCGATTTCTTCGATGACGAGGTGCTCAACTCCAACTTCTGGATGTACTGGCGCACCATGTTCGCCTTCGAGAACTGGCACAGCGCTCTGGAGATGAAGCTGTACCTCAAGCGCTATATCCACCACATCGGCGGTCTGCCGGACTTTACCGCCCTGCGCTTTACCCGCTATAACCAGTACGAGTCCATCATCCTGCCCATGGTGCGCTATCTGGAAGGCTTCGGCGTGCAGTTCCACTACAACACCAAGGTCACGGACGTGAAGTTCGATATCCAGAAGGGCCGCAAGCTGGCAAGTTCCGTCACCGTGGTGCATGAGGGCGAGACCACCAACATTGATCTGACCGAGAACGATCTGCTGTTCATCACCAACGGCGGCTGCGTGGAAAGCTGCACCGTGGGTGCACAGGATAAGGCCACCGGCTTTGACCCCACCATCCAGCCCGGCAACGGCTGGGATCTGTGGAAGAAGATCGCCGCACAGGATCCCTCCTTCGGTCACCCGGAAAAGTTCTGCTCCGAGCCGGAACTGAGCAACTGGGAGAGCGCCACCATCACCACGCTGGACGACAAAATCCCTCAGTATATCCGCAAGATCTGCAAGCGCGACCCCTTCAGCGGCCACACCGTCACCGGCGGCATCGTCACCGTCAAGGACTCCAGCTGGCTGCTCAGCTGGACGCTGAACCGTCAGCAGCAGTTCAAGGATCAGCCCAAGAACCAGCTGTGCGTCTGGGTGTACGGCCTGTTCAGCGATAAGCCCGGCGATTACGTCAAGAAGCCCATGCGCGACTGCACCGGCCGCGAGATCTGCATGGAGTGGCTGTACCACATCGGTGTGCCCGAGGATCAGATCGCGGAACTGGCAGAGCACAGCGCCAACACCGTGCCTGTGATGATGCCCTATATCGACGCCTTCTTCATGCCCCGTGCCATGGGCGACCGCCCCGATGTTGTGCCCGAGGGTGCTGTGAACTTCGCCTTCCTTGGTCAGTTTGCCGAGACCGCCCGCGATACCATCTTCACCACCGAGTACTCCATGCGCACCGGTATGGAGGCTGTGTATACCCTGCTGAACATTGACCGCGGCGTGCCTGAGGTCTGGGGCAGCACCTATGATGTGCGCGCCCTGATCGATGCCACCGTGAAGCTGCGCGACGGCAAGAAGATCACCGACATGGATCTGCCGCTGATCCCGCGTCTGGCTCTGAAGGAAGCTTTGAAGAAGATCGAAGGCACCGACCTTGAGAAGTTCCTCAAGGATTATAACGCTATCTGATATTTCCCTCTCCTCCGATAGATCCGGCAACGGGTCAACACCCCCCTAAAAAAGACCTCTCCGCTGCTCTGCGACAGGGCACGGGAAGGTCTTTTTTGCATAGAATTTGTGTAAAAATGGTACAATATATGTTAAAATAAAGCGGAACGTGAAAATAATTTGTGCCAAAAGAATGATTTTGGCTTGTTTGCGGCGGCGTTCTGTGCTATGCTAGAGCTATTGAAAGGGCAGGAGGGAAGAGCCTGCCTCAAATGCGATACGCCAAAAATAAAAGGAGGTCGTTTTCCTGTGAAACAACTTATTTCCCGTCGCAGCTTTTTAAAGGCTGCTGGTGTGACCGCTGCCGCTGCATCCATGGCCATCGGTGCGCCTGCCGCATCGGCCTGCTGGTATGGTGATAAGTCTGACGTTACCATCCTGTACACCAACGATGTCCATACCTACATCGACAAGCAGAGCCCCAAGCTGACCTACGCTGCCATTGCCGACCTGAAGCAGAGCTATCAGAATGCCGGCAAGGATGTGCTGCTGGTGGATGCAGGCGACCATGTGCAGGGCACTGCCTACGGCTCCATGGACGAGGGTGCCTCCATCATCAAGCTGATGAACGCTGCCGGTTACGATGTCGCCACCCCCGGCAACCACGAGTTCGACTACGGCATGGACCGCGCCAAGGCCATCATGAAGGAAGCCGATTTCCCGTACCTGTCCTGTAACTGGGTAGACCTGCGCACTACGCTGCGTGTGCTGCCCTCTGTCAAGGTGTTCGTGCGCGGCGGCAGACGCATCGCCTTTGTGGGCGTGACCACCCCCGAGACCTTTACCAAGTCCACCCCGGCCTACTTTATGGATAAGGCACAGCGCAAGTACATCTACGATATTCAGGGCGGCGAGGACGGCAAAAAGCTCTATGACGCCGTGCAGAAGGCCATTGATAAGGCAAAGCTTCTGGCAGACGTGGTCATCGGTCTGGGCCATCTGGGCGTAGACCCCTCTTCCTCTCCGTGGACCAGTGAGGAAGTCATTGCCCACACCAGCGGCTTTGACGCCTTTATCGACGGCCACTCCCATACCGTAATGGAGAACAAGCAGGTGCAGGATGCCTCCGGCAAGGCTGTCACCCTGACCCAGACCGGTTCTTACTTTGCCAACGTTGGCGAGATGACCATCGCTGCGGACGGCACCATTACCACCAAGCTCATCCCCACCCACGAGGGCATGGACGCAGGCATCGCCGCCATGCAGACTGGCTGGGTGAACACCGTGGACGATATGCTGGGCGAGAAAATCGCTGTGGGCGACAGCGATTTCTACGTCTCTGATCCCGCCACCGGCAAGCGCCGCATCCGCTCTGCCGAGACCAACCTCGGCGACTTTGTGGCTGACGGCATCTACACCTACTTCAACGAGGTGGAAAAGCTGCACTGTGATGTGGCCATCATGAACGGCGGCGGCATCCGCGCCGATGTGCCCGCAGGCGACTGGACCTTCAAGACCTGCAAGCAGGTCAGCCCCTTTGGCAACGTGGCCTGCCTGATGTCGGTTACCGGCAAGCAGATCCAGGACGCATTGGAGTTTGCAGCCCGCTTTGCAGGCGAGGGCGGCAAGGAAAACGGCGGCTTCCTGCAGGTGGCAGGTGCTGCCTACGAGATCCACACCGATATCCCCAACACCGTGCAGACCGACGAGAAGAATGTCTGGATCGGCAGCGCCACCGGCACTCCGCGCGTGCAGAACGTGAAGATCTACGATAAGGCTTCCGGCAGCTATCTGCCGCTGGACCCGGGCGCTACCTACGCGCTGGCCGGCATGAACTACACCCTGCGCAATCTGGGCGATGGCTTTGCCATGTTTGACGGCGCAGAGCTGATCAAGGACTATGTGTCCGAGGATTATCTGGTGATGGCTACCTACGCCATGACCTTTGACGGCGCGGATGCTGCGGGTCTGCCGCACCTGTCCAGCGCCAACAGCCCGCTGGCCGCTTACCCCGGCTATCTGCTCGACTACGAGCAGCCCTACGGCGCAGGCCGCATTACTATTCTGTAAAAGAAAGCTCTTTATTAAGGCAAAATCAACGGTATAGCAAAAAACCGGGCAGTCTGCGGGCTGCCCGGTTTTTTGTGCAGTACGAACGATTGGAAATGCGCTCCGCTATCCCATTTTCACGGGGAGGGCTGCAATGGTTAAATGGTGGTCTGAATTGCAAATGCAGTTGACCGTTACGACCCCACTGGTGAAAAGGAGATTCAGAAAAGCCCGCAGGCTTTTCTGAATCTCGAGTAAAAAACTAATTCCGCTAATTATGCGCAGAGCAAACGCGGAGCGCATTCTAAATCGTCCCGCCCCGGCAGGGGTGACTCTTCAAAAGTTCCCTATGACCCACAGGGATTTTGAAGAGTCATGAACAAAAAGCAAAGAAAACTGCGTTTTCAGGCCATGACTCTTCATCTTGAAGAGTGAACTTTTAAACGCTGATGTGCTTCTTTTTCGTCACTCTTCAAAAATCCAAAGTGGTAATAGAGTTATGACTCTTCAAGTTTTGAAGAGTCATGGCCTCACGGCTGCAGTTTGGAATGATATAAACAGAAAAGCCACCTGAACTTCCTCAGATGGCTTTAGTCTGGTTGGGGATGAGAGAATCGAACTCCCACAAGTAGAGTCAGAGTCTACCGCACTACCACTATGCAAATCCCCAATATTCTGTTGTGTTTTGCGGGGTGAGCCGCTCAACGTGTGCTATTATACGGGAAAAGCCCGGAGTTGTCAAGTATAATTTTGAAAAAAGTTGTACTTTTTTGGAAAATGCCGCAGCAGCGCCGGATAATCTGTGCCGGAGCACTGCCACGCTTCGGCACATTCTGCGCACCGCACCGCCTATACTGGAAGGTACAAAACCTTGCAAAGTACCAGAAGGAGGATGCCTATGCCGGAACGAACCACACAAAACGCCCAGACCCTGCTTTCACCCCGTGTCCCGCGGGACACCGAGCACGAGCGCTACCACCCGGAACTGGAAGAAGAACTGAAAGAATGCCTGTTCTGTTTGAAGCGCAACGAGATGATGTTTGATATGGAGGTGGACACCGACCTCATCGAGCAGCGCATCTACGAGCGGCAGGCGCTGCTGTGCCGTTACCGGTACTTACTGGCACGCGCCCGGGAGCTGGGGCTGCATACGGTGCTTACCCGCTACCAGCCCATGGGCGGGTGAAAGGGCTTAGCGAAAAAATCTTGACAAAAGCCGCGCTGCGTGATATCCTATTACAAGATAAAAGCGTACCGGAACTATGTCCGGCGCGATAAATTTTTGAGAGTTAGAGAGGTTTCTATCATGGAGCGTATCAAGACTATTGCTACTCGTGACCTGACCAAGAGCGTTAAGACCGGTGGCTGCGGCGAGTGCCAGACTTCCTGCCAGTCCGCCTGCAAGACTTCCTGCGGCGTGGCTAACCAGCAGTGCGAGAACAGCAACAAGTAATTTTTGCAAACCCTATGCCGCCTTTGCCGGGCGGCATTTTTTTGTGTAATCTGGAATGGAGTGTAAAATGGTACATCAGTATCAATTAAACGGTTATAACATCGTGCTGGACACCTGCAGCGGCTCGGTGCACGTTGTGGACGAGGTGGCCTACGATGTCATCGCCATGTACCCGGAGTATACCGCAGACGAGATCGTTGCCGCCATGCTGGCAAAGTACGGCAGCCGCCCGGACGTGACCGAGGAGGATCTGCGCCAGTGCATCGACGATGTGACCAGCCTGAAGGAAAACGGCAAGCTGTGGAGCCCGGATGTCTATAAGGACATGGCCTTTGACTTCAAGAACCGCAACACTGTGGTAAAGGCACTGTGCCTGCACGTTGCCCACAGCTGCAACCTGAGCTGCTCTTACTGCTTTGCCTCGCAGGGACGCTACCACGGCGACCGCGCCCTGATGAGCTTTGAGGTGGGCAAGCGCGCCATGGACTTCCTTATCGAGAACAGCGGCACCCGCCGCAATCTGGAAGTGGACTTCTTTGGCGGCGAGCCGCTGATGAACTTTGATATGGTCAAAAAGCTGGTGGCCTACTGCCGCGAGCAGGAGAAGATCCACAACAAGAACTTCCGCTTTACCATGACCACCAACGGCGTGCTGATCGATGATGATGTCATTGATTTCTGCAACAAGGAGTGCCACAACGTGGTGCTGAGTCTGGACGGCCGCAAGGAGGTCAACGACCGTTTCCGTGTGGACTGCGCAGGCAACGGCAGCTACGACCGCATCGTGCCCAAGTTCCAGGAGTTCGTCAAGAAACGCGGCGACAAGAACTACTATATGCGCGGCACCTATACCCACTTTAACACCGACTTCACCAACGATATCTTCCACATGGCAGACCTTGGCTTTACCGAGCTGAGCATGGAGCCGGTGGTCTGCGACCCCAGCGACCCCAGCGCCCTGACCGAGGCGGATCTGCCCATCCTGAAGGAGCAGTACGAGATCCTTGCCAAGGAGATGATCAAGCGCGACCGCGAGGGCAGAGGTTTTACCTTCTACCACTACATGATCGACCTGACCGGCGGCCCCTGCATCTATAAGCGTATCTCCGGCTGCGGCTCCGGCACCGAGTACATGGCGGTTACCCCTTGGGGCGACTTGTACCCCTGCCACCAGTTCGTGGGCGACCCCAAGTACCTGCTGGGCGATATCTGGAAGGGCGTTACCAACACCGCCGTGCGGGATGAGTTCAAGCACTGCAACGCCTACGCCCGCAAGGAGTGTCAGGACTGCTGGGCAAAGCTGTACTGCTCCGGCGGCTGCGCTGCCAACTCCTATCATGCCACCGGCAGCATTACCGGCGTGTACGAGTACGGCTGTGAGCTGTTCAAAAAGCGCATGGAGTGCGCCATCATGATCAAGGTGGCCGAGAATCAGGAGCTGGCTGCCAAGGGCATCGAGGTGCCCATTGAGCTGGGCTCCACCTGCAACGCCTGCGCCGACGGCGAAGCCTGCGAATGAGCATGACCACTCCCATCGTGGATTTTGTGCGCAGCTATGCACAGTCTGGCACCGCCCGGCTGCATATGCCCGGCCACAAGGGGCAGAGCCTTTTAGGCTTTGAGCCGCTGGATATCACCGAGATCCGCGGTGCAGACGAGCTTTACGCGCCGGAGGGCATTATTGCCGAGAGTGAAGCCAACGTCACCCGGCTGTTTGGCACGGCACACAGCTATTACAGCACCGAGGGCTCGTCTCAGTGCATCCGTGCCATGCTGTTTCTGGCGCTGCAAGGCGCACCGCAAAACGGTAAGCGCCCGGTGCTGCTGGCCGCCCGCAACGCCCACAAGGCGCTGCTGTATGCGGCGGCGCTGCTGGATTTTGATATCCGCTGGCTCTGGCCGTCTGCGCAGGCAGAGGGTGCACTGTGCAGCTGCCCCGTCACAGCCGAAGCGCTGACAGGGGCTTTGCACGCGATGGTACAGCAGGGCAACACCCCCTTTGGCGTGTACGTCACCAGCCCGGATTATCTGGGCGGGGTGCAGGATATCCCGGCGCTGGCGGCGGTCTGCCGGGCGCAGGGCGTGCCTTTGCTGGTGGATAACGCCCATGGGGCCTACCTGCGCTTTCTGCCGCAAAACTGCCACCCCATCGCGCAGGGCGCGGCCATGTGCTGCGACTCTGCCCACAAGACCCTGCCGGTGGTCACCGGCGGTGCGTATCTGCATCTGGCGCACGATGCCCCTGTGCAGGACGAAGCGGCTGTGCGGGGGGCGCTGGCGCTGTTCGGCTCTACCAGCCCCTCTTACCTCATTTTGCAGTCGCTGGATGCCTGCAATGCGGTGCTGGCAGGGGACTACCCCCGGCGGCTGGTGCAGTGCTGCGCGGCGCTGGAAGGTCTGCGCCGCAGCCTGAATAAGGCCGCAGCGGCGCGGCAGTGTCCGGTGCCGCTGGCAGTTGCCGGGGCACAGCAGGAGCCGATGAAGCTCACGCTGGACGCCGCTGCCCTTGGCTGCACCGGCATAGCGCTGGCAGAGGCTTTACGCCGCGCACAGATGGAGTGCGAGTACGCCGACCCCCGCTATGTGGTGCTGATGTTCACCCCGGAAAACCCGCCGCAGGACTTTGAACGCCTGCAAACGGCGCTGGAACAGCTTCTGGCGGCTTTGCCTGCCGGGCTGCCCCGCCCCGAGAACCGGGCAGGGGAGTTTGCCGCCTTGCAGCAGCAGGCGGTGCAGCGCTGTACCATCCGGCAGGCGGTGCTGGGCGCACAGGTACGCATCCCGGTGCACAAGGCGCTGGGGCGGGTGTGCGCCATGCCTACGGTGTCCTGCCCGCCCGCCATCCCTGTGGCGGTCAGCGGCGAGGAGATCACCCCGGCGGCCATCGCCCTGATGCAGCGCTACGGCATTGAGGAACTCTCGGTGCTGCGATAAAGATTTTACAAGAAGAGAACCCGGAAGGTCTGCGGACCTTCCGGGTTCTCTATATTTATTCTTAAATATCCGTCCGGGGTGTGGCGCACATCTCCCAGAAGTGCAGCTCGTGCTCCGAGCAGGCGCGGAAGATCGCGCGGCAGCGGGCGGCGCGCTCCGGCGAAAGGCCGGTGCAGGCTGCGCAGACTTTTTCTGCAAACGCGGCCCAGTCGCGGCAGGCCGCCTCATAGCCCTTGTCAGCATAGTCCACCACCAGTGCACCATAAAGGGTATCCTGCACGGAAGGCTTTTCTTCCAGCAGTTTCTGGAAGATCCAGCCATAGCTCAGCATACAGGGCAGGCAGGCCATCAGGCACTCGGCCTCGCCATCGCCGGTGCGGGCAGCATCGATCATGCAGTCCAGATAGGCGCGGCTTTCCGGGCGCAGGGGCAAGGCTTGGATATCCGCCTCGCGCAGACCGTACTGCTCCAGATACCGCAGCCGGGTCAGGTCCTCGTTCTCCTGCACGAAGGACAGCAGGGAATAGTAAGTGCGCATGGCAGCCATGGTGGTGGCCTTGGTCATGCCCCAAGCAAAAATTTTGGCGTACTCCCGCAGATACAGGCTGTCCTCTACGAGGTAGCTTTTAAAGCAGTCCTCGCTCAGGGTGCCGTTTTCCATCTTTTGCAAAAACTCGGTCTGCAAACACTGCTCCCACACGGGCAGGTCGGCCTGTACCAGCGCCGAGACAAAGGGCAGGTCAGTCACGGACAAAATCTCCCTTCAGGTTGAAGGTATGATCCATGGGGCCGGAACCGTGCCCTAGATCCAGCATGGCAGACAGGCAGCCGGAAATGTAGGCCTTGGCGCGCTCCACGGCAGTGTCAAGGTCATAGCCCTTTGCCAGATTGGAGGCAATGGCGCTGGACAGAGTGCAGCCGGTGCCGTGGGTGTTGGGGTTTGCGATGCGCTTGCCCTTGAACCATTTGCCGGTGCCGCCCTGCCACAGCAGATCGTCGGCATCGTTGATCTGGTGGCCGCCCTTGCACAGCACGGCGCAGCCGTAGCGCTCGCTGATGGTGCGGGCAGCGGCCTCCATGTCGGCAGCGTTTGCAATGCTCATGCCGGACAAGATCTCGGCCTCCGGGATGTTGGGGGTAAGCACCTCGGCCAGCGGCAGCAGCTTTTCGGTCAGCGCCTGCACAGCATCGTCCTGCAGCAGCTTTGCACCGGAGGTGGCCACCATCACAGGGTCCACCACGATGTGCTTTGCGCCGTAAAAATGCAGCCGCTCGGCGATGGTGTCGATGAGCGGGGCAGAGGATACCATACCGATCTTTACCGCATCCGGGTAGATGTCGGTGAACACGGCATCGAGCTGCTGCGCCAGAAACTGCGGTGTGGTGTCAAAAATGGCGGTCACGCCGGTGGTGTTCTGTGCCGTCAGGGCGGTAATGGCGCTCATGGCAAATACGCCGTTGGCGGTCATGGTCTTGATATCGGCCTGGATTCCGGCGCCGCCGCTGGAATCACTGCCGGCAATGGTCAATGCAGTTTTCATGGGTAAAATGCTCCTTTGCAGCAAAAATGCGGATATGCCCGCAAAGACATATCCGCAGATAAAAGCGCTATCTCCCTACGTTGGCATGATCCAAATCAGGTCACAGGTCAGGGCAATACAGCCCACTCTCAGCCCGCTTGCACGGGCTCCCTTTTTATACTAGAAAGCATACCACAATTGGGGAAAAGATGCAAGAAAAACAGGCTGCGCAAACGCACCGCTTATTCGCCCAGTGCGGTGCGGATGTTGTCCAGCACCTTTTTGCTCAGCAGCACAAAAGCCTGCTTGGTGCGGCCTGCGGACACATTGGCGCAGCGCACGTTTTCCCGAGAAAAGAAGTCCTCGGCCACGGGGCCTGCGGCGGCGCGGGTGTCGCAGAAGAAGCGGGTGCCGGGCAGGTCAAGCCACTTTTCCAGCACAGCGGAATCAAAGCCGGGGCCGATGGAAGTGTTGAACAGAACCTTGCCCGCACCCAGCTGGGCAAACTCGTTTTCGCCCAGCAGCAGCACGTTCTTGTTCAGGCAGGTGAACACCACCTCGCTGTCTGCCAGCAGCTGGGGCAGGGGCTTAAAGGTCATACCGGCAGCCTCGGCGTCCGGCTTTGCGCTGCGGGCAAAGTAACTGATCTCTGCGCCCATAAATTGCAGCGCATCGGCGATCATCCGGCCGGAAACACCCAGCCCCACGATGCCCACCTTCAGGCCGGTGATCTCCACCGGCTCGTCCCGCAGCATAGGCATCCCAAAACCGTGCAACAGACCGGTCAGCTCGTGCAGAACATACTCCACAACGCCGCGGTCGCCGTAATCCCGGATGCCCAGCACCTGGATGCCCCGGGTGCGTGCGTAGGCGATATCCACGTTGGCGCTCTCCTCAGAGTACAGGCTGCAGCACATCCCGATATAGCGGATATTGGGGCACTGCGCAATGACCTCCTTGCCCATGCGGGAGGTGTAGCTTAGCAGCACGGCATCGGCGTCTCCGATGCGGCGCACCATTTCGGCGTCACTGCCGGGCACGTCCCGGTACAGCACCACCTCTTTGGCGTAGCGGTGCAGCTCCTCCTCGGCAGAGGGGATCAGGCTGACAGGCTCAATGGCAACAAGCTTTTCAAACATGACGGACTCCTCCTTATATTAGTAGAAGCAGACGGGCGAGGCCAGATTGCGCAGCAGGGAGACGGCGCTCCAGCCTGCAATGGCGCTGGTGGAGGAGCAGATGTCCACCACAGCCTTCACGCCCTCGATCTCGGCGGTGATGCAGTGGTCGTCGCCCACCCAGCCGGGCACGGAGTGCATGGTCACACCGGTGATCTCGGGGCCGGTGGTGGCCAGAGAGGTAGCCACAGCCACGTTCACCCGGCGGGGGAAGGTGGCAATGGCCTGCTTGGCGTTGCCGGTGAACACAGTGGTCTTTTCGGTGTCGGTCAGCAGATGCTCTGCCCACACCGGGGTGTTGCGGAAGCCCTTTGCACCGGTATGGGTCTCGATGCCGGCAGTCTCCGGCAGGCCCTGCGCCTGTGCCATCAGGGTGACGGTCTGCAGCACGTCGAAGCCGCCGATAGCACCGCTGGCCAGGTGCACCTTGGCGCCGCCCTCCACGGCAGCTGCCTTGACCTGTGCGTAGAAATCCAGATCTGCAAAGGCACCGATGGACAGAATGACCAGATTCACGCCCCGTTTCAGCACCGGGATGGCCATGGCGCGCACCGACTCCACCGAGGCCGCCTCCACGATGTACTCCGGCTCAAGTGCCAGCAGTGCGTCCACGTCCTCACAGACGGCGCAGCCGACATTGGCGGCGGTCTTTTCAGCCGAGGCGCGGGTGCGGCTGGTCACGCCCACCAGCTCGTAGTCCGGCAGCAGACCCTTCTTCCACGCGTCAGCCACGATGTTGCCCAGAAATCCGCAGCCCACAATACCCAATTTTGTTTTCATACCGTATTCTAAACTCCTTTTTTCTGCCTGTGGCAGCATATTCATAGCCAGTATACCATACCGGGTACAAAAAGGGAAATAATCTTTGCGACAGCCCGGCGGGGCAGGACATAAAAAGTTAACAAAATAAATTACAAAAAAATTACAAAACCCTATTGCAAAATGGTTTCAAAAGAGTTACAATATGGTTACAGCAAGGGCAAAGCCCCAAGGCTGTGTGTGAAATCTTTTTCTTCTTGTTTTTTGGGATACTGGGCGCGGGTCCTCCTCCTCCGGCTGTTCTCCTTCACAGCTATGACCCATGCGCCGCACAGGCAGTGTCCCGCTTCGTGTGCAAAAGGGCTCGTCCGATGTTTCGGACGAGCTTTTTTGCATTCCGTAAGCCTGATTTGGCTTGCAAAAGTGATACTTCAAAAATCAAAGTATGACCAATGCCCGAAAACGCTTGTCAATTTGTCTGTTTTTCCGCAAAGGACAATTATAAAGTTTGGCGCGGCAGGGGTTTGTATTCTTGCGGGCTTTGTGGTAAAGTATATACAATCAATTTATAAGCAGCAAACATGAATGATTTTGATGCTGATTTGTATCGGATGCGTTAAGGTGTATCTGAAAACAAAGAAAATGACGAATATTTCGCAAGCACAAGCGGGA
>OGOS01001512.1_pt1 | contig 14607 bp, 8 predicted proteins | sample 1552701 | NCBI WGS metagenome assembly OGOS01 (sample SAMEA2580128, study PRJEB22360) | human gut metagenome | biome: human gut; feature: human-associated habitat; material: faeces | place: Denmark | collected 2008/2010
TGCCCGGAGTCGGAGAGTCAAAATTGTTAAGGTCCATGGCAGCAGCCACAAAACGGTAGAAGAAAGACATAAGTATGCCGGCAATAGCCGCAAGAATAATCCCTTTCTTGCTATTATTATTTCCCTTTTTTTGTTGTCTGCCTGCCGCTATTCCATTGCAGATGATAGCGATAACAATCAAGATTACTCCAGTAAACAACCAGAACGGATCTCCTTTAGGAGTGCTGAAATAGTTGATGAACACACCTAGGACCAAGGCAAGTCCTACGCCCAACGGAAAAGCAACCGCCATTCCGGCTATGGAGACCGAAGCTGAAAGTAAGATGTTGGAAGCATTGAAAATAATTCCTCCGATCAAGGCACTGACTATGTATCTGGTATCTACTTGCCGGATATCTTCCAGAAAACCTCTCCCCGAATCTCCGAAACTTCCGAGTGTGAAAACGAGAAGTAAGGCAAATAATAAGATACCGATTGTATAATCCCAGTAATAAAGCTCATAACGCCAGTTCTTACTGGCCAGTTTTTGGGTGTTACCCCAGGAACCCCAACATATCATGGTTATGAAGCAAAAGATAATGGCTAGTGTATAACTATTGACTATAAACATGACTCTTTCTTTATTGGTTTATATTCTTTTCTTCTTTCCCTGTCACCTGGCGGACAATGGCACCTAATGTTCTCTGAATATTCTCATTTCCTTGAATCATAAGATATTGATGTTGTCCTTTGTCTGACGCATTAAATAGACTGTGTCCTGCACTGTCTATTGTAATCGTTCCTTTTGTTGACAGTTCAAAATAATCCTTCTCCGGCTCTATGGCCTGTATGACAGAAGTCAAATCCCAAGTTTGCCTGTCGTATGGCATTTTGTCATATATCTGGTAAGATACACAAAGAGGATGTTTGTAAGCGTTCGGGAAATCATTCAAGATACTCTGATGCGGATACAACAATTTGTTGCCTAGTTCCCAGCCGCTTGCAATGACCGGAGTGGGCCATTCGCTGAATACGGTTTGTGCGGCATTTATATCCTGTACTAGATTCCATTCGGGGAAGTCGAACTCGTTCCCATAGAGTCCTCCCATTACGGACAACAGCTTCACTTTTTGGGCAACGAGTGATTTGCCGTCCAAAGGACTGTATTCGTCGGCTTCTGAGCGTAGCAGGCGTGAAAGGTTCGTTTCCGGTCCTACGGCAATAAATACCACGGAATTATCTGGTTGTGAAGCCAGTAATTTCCGTAATAACTTATATCCTTCCGGCAGATTGTCTTTTATGCTTCTTTGAGGATACAGTATCTTATTGCCTTCAATAATGGTATCCAAAGTCTGGCGGAGATAACCTCCGTCTTCGGGAGTAGCTCCGTTGTATGCATATCCCAATGGAATGTCTCCCCTCTCGTTGAGGCGGCAATATCCGTCAATATATTCAATTGAATAAGGGTTGGACTTGCTGATTGTGATACCTAGCAGATCTATTGTTCCGGCGTTCTCATAGTTGAATAGCATTTGCATAGCCAGCACGTCGTCAATGTCATTGCCGACATCCGTGTCGAATATCACGGGAACAGGAATCTTCGTTTCTGTAGGCTTGTTACAGGCGCTCAAGAAGCAGAACGAAAGGATTGCAACAGATGTGATATATTTATATATTTTCATGTTACTGATTATTTATCGGGTTGTTTGAATTGATATTTTAAAGACTTGTCACTTTGAATGTCGAAGAATAAATCTGGATTCAGACGGGTATCGGCAACTGATTCACCAATACCGATATAGCCCATTGGATGATAACCGCCTTCGAAATAATTCTCATTGGCAAATCGGAGCGAAGGTTGCATACCGGCCGGATCGAGCACCGTTAAAGCCAGGATATATTTTCCCTTGGCAATGGGGGCGTCAATAGAAATATTCTTTCGGATGTGATAAGTTGGCGGAGCTATTTGGTATTTATGTTCATCTACAGACCAATTATCTCCCGGCATCCATTCGGAGATGTTTACTTCCTCCAATATTTTTCCCCACACTTTTTGATGACTTTCAGGGTCTAGTAAAGCTACTTCTACCGGCCAGTTATAATAGAATGGAGACGATCCGCTGTTGACAACTTTGAAAGAAATAGGGAATTGTGCTCCCACCTTAATTTCTTTCGGGTAAGAGAATTCATTGATAATGAACCGGTACCCCATGGCTTTTTGCAGTATCTCTGCATTTTTCCGGAACTCCGGTTCGTTGAAGTCTGCCCAGGTGATTCCGCCTAGATGATTGCAGTGCAGGTTCCGGATCTGTTCCATGACATATTCCCGGGTATCCTTATCTGCCACCACTTCTTCAAAAGATTTGAACCGGGCTAAATCTCCCCAGTTCCAAGTAATTTCTCCACCTATCGGCTGGGTTTTCCAACGATCACCCAGCTTCTTCATTTCCTCATAACCTCTTACAATCTCTTGAGGTTGAGACCATGAATCCCAATAAATTCCGAATTCATAATCTTTAAATTCATAGGCGTAGCGAACCATTACTTTCTTGTTTTTGAATGCTTTGGCAAAGGCATCTCCCAGGATCTTTTCCATGCCCGGAATCCATGTCCGGTTAGCTACGTGTTCCGGTTCGTCGTGCGGAGCCCAGTAAGTTGAGAGATCCGGATCATGGTGTTCTCCCCATTCGCCGATGATCCCCATTTCTACATACGCTACCCGTGGATCGTTATCCCATGCCTGTCCGAGTTTCTCTACCAGTTTTTTTACGCGCTCAGGAAAAGAAGGATCAAAGTACCCCCCGCTAATAGGGGTATTTTTGTCTTTTTCTTCTACATAGGCGCCCACGGAGTTCGGTTTCTGTTTATAAGGACCTTTTTCCGGATCTATTCCTTTAGGCCAGTGCCAACCGGTCAAGTCGTCCGGATTAGTGGGGTCTTTAGGTTTTCCGCCATGCCAGGGCTCCAGCCATACAAGAAAAACCCGGGGAATTACCTTGACATTTATGTCTTCCACGCCTTTCCATCGATGATTGCTGTAAGCGATAATCTTGTCTACCCCGTCATTGGCGTCATCCTCGATCATATTCCACTGCATATATTCTTTTGTCAGTGAACCGTAAGGGTAGGGATATTCTTCCCTGACCCGGTCGATACCGGGAGCGAAGAATTCCCTGAAGCCTTTCATCGGATTCCTGAATGCATTCGGATACTCCTGGTAAGAAACCGTGACGGTTTGTTCACTACAAGCAGATAACGTTCCGAATGCCATTAGGAGTAATATGTTTCTGATGCTTGATTTCATTAAGCTTATTGGTTATTGGATTTTATATTTCAGGGTTTTATCCTGCCTCATGTCATTAAAACTGCTGACCGGTATCTCAAAATAGATAGGCTCGGTATTGACGCCGATATGTCCCATTGGGTGACGTCCTCCTTCAAAGTAGTTCTGAACGGCGAATCTCAGTGAAGGAAGCATACCGGCCGGATCTAGCACAGCAATAGAGATGATGTAATCTCCCGTATCCAGTTTCTTGTCTAAAGTCAGTTCTTCTTCAACATGGTTCGGAGTAGCCGGTTGGGTATAAACTTTGGTTGAGTTGTTCCAGTTATCTCCCGGCATCCATTGGGATATCTTGGGAGTCTTCAGTGTTTTGCTCCATACAACTTCCTTGGTTTGGGAATTTAGCAGGGATATTTCTACCGGCCAGTCATAATAGAAGGGTGACGAGCCTGTGTTGGTTACGTCAAATGATATTTTGAACGGCTCATCCGGCTTGATACTTGTTGGGTAACTGAAATTGGATAAAACAAAACGGTACCCCATTGTCTTTTGCAATAATTCAGCGTTTGGCTCAAAAGACGGGTCGTTAAAGTTAGCCCAGGTGATGCCTCCCAAGTGGTTGCAATGCAAATCACGTATTTGCTGGATGACCAGGTCTCTTGTCTTTTCATCTGCCACCACTTCTTCAAAAGATTTGAATTTATAGAGGCTTCCCCAGTTCCAGGTTATTTCTCCACCTATCGGTTGAGTTTTCCAGCGGTCGCCGAGCTTTTTCATTTCCTCGTAGCCACGCACCTTTTCTTCATCAATAGCCCATGAATCCCAATAGATTCCGAATTCATAATCTTTAAACTCGTACGCATAGCGAACCATTACTTTCTTGTTTTTGAAGGCAGCGGTAAATGCATCTCCCAACACCTTTTCAATGCCCGGTAACCAGGTACGGTTCTCTACATGATTGGGTTGGTCGTGAGGAGCCCATACTGTGGTGATGTCCGGGTCATGATGTTCCCCGAATTCGCCGATAATCCCCATTTCCACATACGCTACCCGCGGATCGTTGTCCCATGCTTGTCCAGCCTTCTCTACCAGTTTTTTCACTCTTTCCTGAAAAGTAGGGTGGCAATAGCCTCCAATAATAGGAGCGTTAAGATCGTCTTCATCGTATGTCTCTCCCGGAATGTCGCTTGGCCAATGCCAACCGTTCAGGTCGTCCGGGTTGTCTGTATGAGTGTTCTTGGCATATCCTCCGTGCCAGGGTTCCATCCATACGATATAGATACGTGGGATAACCTTGACATTGATATCTTCTACTCCCTGCCACCTGTGGTTACTGTAAGCTATAATCTTGTCGACACCGTCGCTTTCATTGTTTTCCAGCATATTCCATTGCATATATTCTTTAATGATGGAGCCGTAAGGATACGGATATTCGTCTCTTACCTTGTCATAGCCCGGGCCGAAGAATTCACGTAAACCTTTCATCGGATTTCGTATCGCATAAAGATATTCTGCCGGATTGACCGTAACTCTTCCGTCTTTGACTTCTATAGTTCCTCCCCCTTCGATAGGAGGGAGTATGCCATGGTCTTCTTCTTTACATGAATAAAAGAAGATACTCATCAATAGTCCTGTGATAAAAATAAATTTTTTCATGTGCTAAATGATTTATGTTAATATCCTTCGTTGTTTTCTGTGATAGCGTCATTGGCATCGACGGCTGCCTGTGGAATTGGGTATAGAACATGATAAGGCTGGATGGTGACTCCGGCATGGTCTTTCATATATTCGCCCAGTTTGCCGAAGCGGATTAAATCCCAGCGGCGCAGGTGTTCACAACATAATTCATGTAATCTTTCTTCCAGTACGACTTCGGCAAATTGTTCTTTATTTAGATTATCGGCTGCTGTTATGGAAGTCAGTCCTGCCCTGCCTCGTACTTCATTTAAGGCATCATACTTATCATTACTTGTGTCATCAATGCTGTTCAGCGCTTCCGCTTTCATCAAAAGCACGTCTGCATAACGAATCATTGTAAAATTCAGATTATCATCTTCAATCACATTACCTGTTTCTGCGTCCCAGAATTTGCCGGAAGAAGGAGGTGTCTGGGTGACGCCTGCATATTCTGTGATGAAGAATGCTTTTTTACGTTTATCGTTGTTATCATAAGAATCGTATAAATATTGTGTCGGACCAAATCCGCCCCAGCCGCCAAAGTTGGTCGGTCCGCCTACATTACGAGGTCCCCAATAAGAATGCTGGATACTTCCCTCCAGTCCCCATGAACCGGAATGCTTGAATTGAATTTCAAATATATTCTCATATTCCTGATTCTTGTTTTTAGGATCGAATATATCCTTTAGATTATCGTACAATTTGAATTTGCCTTCGAGCATCCGGCAGTATTTTAATGCTTCTTCCGGTTTTCCCCACTGAAGGTAAATGCGTGCCAGCAAAGCTTGGGCAGCGTATGAAGTGGCTCTTCCTTTATCTTGGGCATTCGGCCAGGAGGTAGGGAGGCCGAGAGCTGCTTCCATATCCTGCGTAATCAGTGTGTAAACTTCGTCAACCGTAGCGCGCGGTCTCATGATTTCACTTCTGTCAATGGATGATTTTGTCCATAAGGGAACTCCACCGTACATTCTTACTAAGTCGAAATAGTAGATCGCTCTTAAAAAACGAGCTTGCATAATCATGGAACTATGAAGATCCGCACTGACTGCATCCGAAGGCATATCAATAACTGCATTGCAACGTTTGATACCTTCGTAACAGAGCCGATAGTGATTGTCCAGGAATTCGTGTGAAGCGGAAAAAGTATAGTAATGCAATTGGGAATAAGCCGCCCAACCCATATCAAACGGAATTACTTCATCTGTTCCGAATTCAGTAAGGGTAATGGTATATTTCCCGACAAAGACTTCCTGGAGCGTGCCATAAGCGGCATAAAGAGTTTGCTGCCAGTCTTCCGGTTTTTCATAAGCATTTTCCGGTGTTAGTACACTTTGGGGTGTCAAGTCAAGAAAGTTGTCGCAACTACATAATGTCAGGCAACTGAAAGCTAATATTGATAAATATTTTTTCATAATGTTTCTGTTTTTAGAAGTTAAGAGAAATACCACCGATAAAGCTACGGGCGTTCGGATAAGGATTGGTATTGTCGCTGGACTCTACATCAAATCCCGTAAATTCCGTAGCTGTGAATAGGTTTTGTACAGAGAAATAAACTCTGATATTTGAGGCTTTGATATTTCTGATGACGTTTTTCGGCAAGCTATAACCAATTTCCAGATTACGGAGGCGGAGATAGTCACCTTTTTGGAGATTGGCATCGGTACCATCTCCGTTGGCATAAGCACTACCAACTCTCGGAGCCGGATATTTGTTGTTCGGTCTGTCTTGTCTCCAATAATATTTGTAATAGTTTTCACTCATGTTTCCCCATACATTGAAAGAATTGAGGTAACGGTTCAGTGAATTGTTGATTTTATGTCCTCCTGCAAAAGTAAAGAACGCGGTAAGGTCAATACCTTTATATGAGAATGTATTCGTAAAGCTACCATAATATTTGGGAGTGGAAACTCCGCAGAAATCACGGTCTTCTCCGTTGATGACATAGTCTTTCTTGGCATCCAGAATCTTGCGGTCACCGGGTTGGGCATTGTACTTGGCAGCTTCGGCAGCTTCATTGGTTTGCCAGATACCTTCGGATTTCAATAAGTAGAACTGTCCGATAGGACGTCCCACAAACAATGTTTTATTGACATCTTGTTTGCCGTCATAAAGTTCTTTGATCTTATTGTTATTATAAGAAATCATGAAGGCAGTTGTCCATAAGAAGTCTTTGGTACTGATGTTGACCGTGTTCAGCGTAAATTCAATACCTTTGTTATCAATTTTGCCGATATTGGTAAGTGAAGTTCCGAAGCCGGATTCCAACGGAAGGGGTACTTCCCATAGCAGGTCAGTCGTACGCTTATAGTAGGCCTCGATCGTACCGGCTATCCGATTGTTGAATAACCCGAAGTCAATACCCAAGTCTAGTTGGTTGGCTTTTTCCCAAGTCAGTTCCGGGTTCGAAATAGAGGTTTGTACGGAGCCGGTTACCAGGTTATTACCTAAAATGTAATTAGCGGAAGCTCCTCCGAGGGCGATTGTCGGGGCATAAGCAAAATCTCCGATATTCTGGTTACCCAGTTTGCCGGCGCTGATTCTTAACTTCAGGTTGCTGATGACCGGAGCGTTTTCTTTGATGAAACTTTCTTCAGAAGCACGCCATGCAAGAGCCAGTGACGGAAAGAATCCCCATCGGTGTCCCGGAGCAAAACGGGAAGAACCGTCGCCGCGCATCGTCAATGTTGCCAAATAGCGGTTGCTGAAATTATAATTGAATCGTCCGTAGAAAGACACCAGAGAAGATGGGACTGCATACGAAGAGTTCGGTCCATGTTCTTCCGCTCCTTGCAAATTGTAATACTTGAGAATAGATGATAACTTTTTGGAGTCGGCGGTTACTTCTTCATAATCTGTTCTGGAAGCGGAGAAACCTGCCATTGCAGAAAGTTGATGTTCTTTATTGATGTCAAATGAATAAGTGGCAGTGTTCTCTGTTTGCCAATATCTTTTCTTGTTCGACATCACATTAGCATGGCCACCAGCCGTATAATGCTGTCCCATACGGCCGTCTTCGTAAGTATTTACTTTATAAAAGACAAGTTCTCCGCCGTTATCGGAACGTAATTTCAAGTTCTTTATCGGTTCTATCTCGATGTAGGCGGAACCTACGAATCTGGACTTGAGTGTAGCTTTGTCAAGCAGGTCAACAATAGCCACCGGATTTGCTCTCGTGTTGAGGAAACCATCGAAGTATTCTCCGTCTTCGGTATAGATAGGAGCTGTCGGTTGTGAACTAATGGCACTGAACATAGTTCCGTATCCCGAGTCGGCTTCTTCATTGATATTCATGAGCTTTGACTCAATGACATTGAAACGTACACCGTATCTCAGCCACTTGTTTAGTTTGGCATCCATATTATATCGGACGGTCAGCTTATTGAAAGACGAGTTTTTGATCGTACCTTTCTGATCATACCAGTCTACTCCTAAAAAGTGTTGTATATCGTTCTTCCCTCCGGAAATCGAGAAGTTATAGTTTTGGTATTGCCCGTTTTGGGTCACTGCGTCCTGCCAGTCGGTCGATTCACCACGGCTTAGCAAGCGTAGTTCTTCTGATGTCCATTTGTAGTTAGGCTGGGCAATGGATACTAATTCATAGTATTGCTGTGCGTTCATCAAATCTTGCTTGTTCAACATTCGTTGCGTACCGAAAGAGGCATTCAGGGAGATTTTGGCTTTTCCGCTTGTACCCTTCTTGGTAGTCACGAGTACTACGCCATTAGAACCTCTCGAGCCATAGATAGATGCGGAAGAAGCGTCTTTTAATATTTCGATAGATTCAATATCACCGGAAGATAAATCCTGCAAACCTCCTTGTACGGGAATACCGTCGACGATGTATAACGGCTCGCTGCCGGCTCGGAGCGAACCTACTCCACGAATAACGACAGAAGCATCTCCACCCGGTTTTACGGAGCCGGTAGTGACTTGCACGCCGGCGGCAAGTCCTTGCAGGGCAGTTGTCACTGTTCCTACTTTGGAGTTAGTAAGATTTTCTGATTTGATAGAGGCAACGGCACCCGTTAAATCGCTCTTTTTGGCAATACCATACCCGATTGCCACTACTTCGTCCAGATTAATGGCGTCTGCTGCCATTTGTATATTAATGACATTTTGCTTTCCTACGGTAACAGATTGTTTTACCATACCCACGAAAGTAAACTCCAGAACATTTCCTCTTTGGGCCCTGATGCTGTAGTTGCCGTTTGCATCACTTACTGTTCCTGTTTGAGTACCTTTTATGGTTATAGATACACCTGGCAATGTTTCATTACTCGTGTCGGTAACGGTTCCTCTAATGTTGATTGTCTGTGCATGTAATACACTGGCAAAAAAGATGGCTATAAATAATATAATGTGTTTTTTCATGACGCTTATTTTATAGGATTGTTAGTTAATAGGCCCGGATAGGAAGAACACCAATTTTCCAACCGCTTTTTGAGCAGATTTCAGAAACGATATTAGTCTCTTCGTAGAAGTTCACATAATAGGCAGACCAGCCGGCTTCCCCGTCGCCTTCACTTGAAGTCCAGTAATTGTTTGCCGGAATATTGACTCCTTTCTCAGCTAATAAACTTTTAACTTTGAATACTTCGATCAGTTCTTCTCTGGAAGGGAGGAACCAGTCGGCATATACGGCATTTCCTTCAGTGACACTGTTGTTCAGACAAAGTTGGGCGGCAATTTTGACTCCTTGCCACTCGGGCCAGTTGTTCGCACTCTGCAATGCATTAAACTTTTTGACTATATTTTGAGTGTTTGTATAGCCGCTTCCCATGTTTTGACTCGTTCCGGCCGCGTCCGACGGATTTACCTCCGGACCGAATTGTTCTGTTCCCGTACCGATGTTACTCATGTTTACGATATATCCGTGTGCCTTTGCAGCGTCCACCCAGAATACAACACCTCCTCCGAGTTTGTCGCCAACATTCGTTTCGATAGTGATTGTTCCAAGATTACTTTTCCGTTCTCCCCTGATAATCATAATAGAGTTTACCCCGTATAATCCTTCCGGAAGTGTAAATTCTACTCCTTCTTCATTAAGAGTTAATGGCAGATTGTATTCGACGCCTGTCGGGTAGAAAGAAGCATATAATACGGCGACGTCCCCTGCTTCAAATCCTTTTCCCTGAATCTCGACTTTGCTCTTGGGCTGTACATTACCTGAAGGGAGAACGATATCAATGATCGGAACAACGAAAGGCACTTTGAAAGTTCCGTTTAAAACGGTCTGTTTCCCTGCTCTTTCAATTGTTACGGTATACTCGCCGCCTGCTTCTACCGGGACGATAAACTTCAGGTAACTGTCTGTAATCTCCGTGACTTCTACCTTTTCTTTCTGGTTGTCAGCGTTACTTAAATAGACTATATCTTCTTTTGCAAAACCGAGTCCGTTGATTTGCGCAACCTGACCGGGGATGATGTCATTTTCCGAAGGAAATTTTATTTCCTTTAGAATGGGGGCTATGGGAGTAGCGGTGTGTTCGTCGTCGCTATTACAACTATAAAAGCTGCATACTATCAAGCCCGATAAAATAGGGATGAGTAGTCGTTTCAAATAGGTTTTCATGGTTCATTAAATTTAAAAGTTGAACGATAAGGCTAATTCTTTTTCAAGCATGAAGTGCTTCACTTCATCGAGAGTGGGAATAGACGGTTGTGCACCCGAGCGTGTGACTGCAATGGCTGCCGCAGTGTTGGCAAAGTTGAGTGCTTCCCGGTCTATTTCTTTTTTTGCACAAACGACCGCCAATGCGCCGCAAAAAGTGTCACCTGCGGCGATTGTGTCGATCGCATTTACTTTACAACCGGGAAGTTGGATGGTTTCTTTAGCATTTTTCATGTATGCACCTTGGCTTCCCAGTGTGATTACCACATTGCTTGTACCCGCTTTCAGCAATGTTTCGGCTATTTCCTCAAGATTATTATCTGTATAATCTATCCCTGAGATGAATGAAGCTTCCAGCTCATTGACGACTAGTATATCAATGGCTTTCATCAGCTCCTCATCGATCAGACAGGCGGGTGCGGGATTGAACAATACCTTTTTACCTTTTTTCTTTGCTGATAGAGCTATTTTTTTTATTGTTTCGTAAGGAATCTCAGCCTGCATGACGATGATGTCGGCTTCGTCAATTACTTTTGAGAAATGGGTGATTGAACCGGGTAATAAAGAATAGTTAGCTCCGGGAGCTACTGCAATGCAGTTCTCACCACTGTCAGCCACAAAAATAAGTGCGGTTCCTGTGGGATGATTGACATCATCAATAATGTAATCGGTGGTGATACCTTCTTTCTTAAAGTGATTTTTTAAAATATCCGCATACATATCATTCCCCAAAGAGGTGACAAACGTCACAAAGCCGCCAAGCCTGGCTGCCGCCACAGCCTGGTTGGCTCCTTTGCCTCCGAGGGACTGCATGAAATTTGCATCTCCGACTGTTTCGCCGGGTGCCGGGAGATGGCTGACTTGTGCAACCATGTCGATGTTTGAACTTCCAATAACTACTACTTTCATTTGAATCAGATTTATGTGATAGACCTAGGCTTTTTCTTTATTCTATAAGTTGACTTCCCTTTTGTATGGAATAGCACTCTGGGCACCGATGCGTGTGACGGCAATGGCGGCCGCTGCATTTGCGAATTTTACGGATTCGGCCAACGAATGTCCTTGGGATAGATACACACTGAATGCTCCGCAGAAGACATCTCCTGCTCCGGTTGTGTCGATCGTCTCTACTTCTTTTGCAGGAATCATGGTATATTCGTCCTTTTCTTTCACGTAGGCTCCGTCTTTTCCCAAAGTAATGACAACATTTTCTATACCTTTCTCTCCGATAGCTTTAGCTGCCCGGTGCGCACTCTCAACATCCATTACTTTTATTCCTGATAGCATTTCTGCTTCTATACGATTAGGCAATATAGTATGTACATTATTTAAAAAGGAGTTGCTCAACGTAGAGGCAGGCGCTGGCTTGAGTATTACTTTCTTACCGTATCGGTTGGCAATAGTAGCCGCGTACTCTACTGTATCTATCGGAACTTCAAGCTGCATGAGTATAATATCGGCTTCCTTGATTTTTTCTTCCGCTTTATTGATATCTTCTGTTGAAAGCGAACGGCTGGCACCCGGTGCTACAATAATACTGTTTTCACCAAACGAATCGACAGAAATAAGAGCTACTCCTGACGGGCTTTTCTGATCGGTGAATATAAATTCAGTATTGATTTTCTCAGATCTGTATATTTCTAAAGCTTGCAGCCCGAATAGATCGTAACCAATTTTGGAGATAAAGGTGACTTCCGCTCCCAACCGGGCCGCTGCGATTGCCTGATTGGCTCCTTTTCCTCCGGGGTTCATATAGAAAGTTCCACCTAGAATGGTTTCTCCGGGGACAGGTAGTCTGTTGGCTTTCACAACCATATCGGTATTACAGCTTCCGATAACTACGATTTTGGGTCGATTGCTAGATATAGTTTCCATAATATTAATAATTAAGATGATGCAAATAAAAGGAATAATAACGCGTCGTTTTTTACATTAATATTCCATTTATATAATTTCAAATTATATATTTAGGATGAAATATCCTGTTTAAAAATAATTTATGGATTGTATTGTTGTGCGGAATTATATAATTACAAACGGATAAAGTGAAAATAAGGAGAGCGTTTTAGTGTTGTGAGTTTAGATGATCTGCTTTTTCTTTTTAGATTTCTTTAGCATTTGTGTGCCGTTTAAGAACATCAGACAGTTTTTCTTTTCGTATTTTTGATTCTATCCATGCGGTAAAATCGAAAATGCGTAATAGCTGATTTTCGTATTTATTATTGTATAATTCATGAATTTCGGGATATAACTTTTCCCAGAAATCTTCCCGGTCTTTTCTTAGAATAGGCAGATTACTTTTATTTAAGAACCATAAAACCGTATGCTCTGTTTTGAAAGTCTGCTCTTTGGGAGAAGACAGGCTGCGGGTAATAGAACGGGATTCGTGTCGTATCAATTCAAATTCTTGTGTCTCATAGTAAGCTATAAGACGAACCAGACGAATGGTTCTCATTAATGGCAGGTATTTGATATTATGATCTATAATGGCATTACTGATATATTTTTTTGCGGCCTTGTAATTTTGGTTTCCGATGTGTATGAGGGTCGTGTAAAGTAATAGCTCGCTTTTACGAATCGGACTTAACCATGCTTCTTTATCATAAAGTGTTTCCTGATAACGGCTCATGAGTTCTGTACATTCAGCAAAGTTCCCTTTGTCGAGGTAAGGAAATAGCTCATATTGGAAAAGCAGGCAAGTTGCATTTACCTTAAATTCCAATGAAGAATCCTCTGCGATTAACTTTCTTAATTTCTCCAGGAAATAGGGTATCTCATTATAATTTCCAACCGACCGCAGACTACCGAGTACTCCTTCAAGTACAGATAAATAGTAAATGGGGGGATTCGACCAGAATTGCTGATTCTGTTCAAATAATGAGTTAAGCTCTTTGTATGAATTTAGGGCAGCTCGGTAATCTCCCGCCCCCATTAGATAGTTTGCTTGAAAGAGTTTATGGTTTCGTGTCAATTCAAAGTTTCCTTCCGCGTCTGAAGAAGCGGCTATATATAGCTCGTTGACCATAAGGTCGTTCATATCTTGTTTTTGCTTCGCAGTTCGTATGGAGCCGATATGAGAGAGGCGGTATTTTAGTAAATTGTGCAGAGAAGATTGCTCCGTTATTTTTCGGATTTTCTTTAAAGATTCATTTTGGATAAAATGTTTATGAAAAAGTTCTTGTTCTGTCATGTTGGGGAAATTCAGCCGTAGCAGATATTCCAGTTCCTGTTTTTGGGCAATTGTCAGTATCTCATTGTTTTCGTAGAATTGAGCTTGCTCAATTGTGTTGGATAGAATCTCGAAACATTCTTCGAACAGAGAGCGCTCATACAACATACGGGCTTTGCATAGATCATTCAGCAGATCATAATAGATGTCTTTCTTCTTCCTTAATGTGAGCAGCGTGTCTACCAGTTTCTCATATAAATATTGAATGGATACTTCGAAGGAGCCTCTCGGCCTGCGCTTATAAAATTCTTCTTTCACTGTATTTCCGTTGGGTTGTTTACTCTTCGTGATAATGTCGTAAATCACAAGATAGTCCTTCTCCTCCTTGTCTTTAACGACCTGCAAGGAGAAGTGTTTCTTTTCTGATTTTGATAAAGAGTATATTAGGGAGATAACGGAATCGACTCTTTTCATGAAAGTCCTTTCAATTAGTATTAGATTGCAATATTCGGGAATTTCTGTGAAAAAAGCAAGTTATTCAAGAAATTAACACATCCGGTTTAAACGAGCTCAGACCGGATGTGTCTCTAAATATTAATGAGTTCTTTGCAACATTAACTATACTCTATCATTCAAAGAACTTTAGTTCTTCGAATGATAAACTTCGGTTCTTCGAATAAAATTATGCATTCAAAGTTATTAATATTTTTAGGTAAAGGTGTTATTTTGTACATTTAATGAGAAAATATTATTTTCTTTCCATGTTTTTACGGGAAAAACTATACCTTCGAAGCACATTTATTTAATATTAAAGAAGAAATGTTGGATTTAAAACAGCTCACAGGCGATGTATGCCGTATCGCAACCGAAGCCGGGCATTTTTTGAAA
>OGOS01001521.1_pt1 | contig 14538 bp, 12 predicted proteins | sample 1552701 | NCBI WGS metagenome assembly OGOS01 (sample SAMEA2580128, study PRJEB22360) | human gut metagenome | biome: human gut; feature: human-associated habitat; material: faeces | place: Denmark | collected 2008/2010
CCTGGCGCTGTTCGCCGTCGATGCGTCGTCGGGGGCGGCCGATACCGGCGGGTGCCTGTGCATCGGGCATGTCCGTCCGGACTTGCACCCGCTAGCGCCGGGGGAGATAATCTCGGTCGTGTCCGACAACAAATTAGTGGCATTGTATGCTTTCGACAGTCAGCGCGGGCAACTGCGTTCGCGCTGTGTTTTCTCACAAGGAGTATCACGTGGCAGCGATATATACATTGGATGATGCCCAAAGGGATCATGTCCTGAAGCGGGCATCCTGCACGTTCGGCGTCTTCGACGGCTTCCATGTAGGCCATCAGTACCTGGTGCAGCAGGCCATCGAAACAAACGATGAGCCTGATGCACGCAGCGTCGCGCTGACGTTCGACATCGATCCCGACGAGGTGTTCCATCCCACGCGCCTGCGCAAGCTGCTGCGCAATGCGGACCGCATCGACATGCTGGCGGAAAGCGGCATCGATGCCGTGGTGGTCATCCCGTTCACGCCGGAATTCTATTCCAGCTCGCCGGAGCAGTTCCTGAAGAACACGTTCTCCGACAACGTGCCGGCGCATCTGCATATCGGTGAGGACTTCCGCTTCGGCGCGAAGGCCGCCGGCACCGTGGCCGACCTGAAGGCGTGGGGCGCGGCGAACGGCTGCCGGATCCATGCGCATCCCCTGGTGAGCGCCGACGGCAAGCCCATCACGGCCACGCGCATCCGCACGCTTCTGGGCGAATGCAAGATCCGCGAGGCGAACCGCCTGCTGGGCCGCCCGTACTTCCTGCGCGAGACCGTGCATGCGGGCCGCGGCGAAGGCGCGGACATGGGCTTCCGCACGGCGAACTTCATCGTGGCGGAACACGATATGACGTTGGGCGAGGGCGTGTATGCCGCTTACGCCACGGTGAACGGCACGAAGTGCAAGGCCGCCGTGTCCGTTGGCGTGTCGCCGACGTTCGAGGAGCGCACCGTGGCGAACGTCGAGGTGCACATCCTGGATTTCGAGGGCGATCTGGTGGGGAAGGCCATCAAAGTCGAGTTCATCGAGTTCTTGCGCCCCATGATCAAGTTCGACAACGTGGACGACCTGATTGCCGCCGTGAAGGACAACATCAGCTGGGTGCGGCGCAATCTCTAGCGTTTCACCTGCTTACAGTTCAATAGCTGCCTTTAGCGGCAATGTGGGAATTCTTTCCCAGACTTGTGCGATTTTCCCGTAAAATACTGACTGGCGCTTTTTGCGCTGTCATGCAGATTCGCCGGTTTTCCCAGTTCCTGCGCAGGCGGGGCTGACGGAACGCGCATCGGGCCTTCGGGAGCAAGCGGCAAGGGAGCGATTGTTCGCAAAGGCAGGCGCGGCATCCCCTCCGGTACCTGCAGGGCAAGTATCGTTCTATGCTAGGAGGGAACCGTGACATATTCCGTCGCAATCATGGCCCCCATCGCCGCGTTGATCGGCATTCTGGTGGCTATGTACCTCGCACGCTGGGTCCTGCGTCAGGATCCCGGCAACGACAAGATGAACGGCATCTCGCAGAAGATTCAGCAGGGCGCCCAGGCGTTCCTGATGAGCGAGTACAAGGTGCTGGCCATCTTCATGATTATCGTGTTCGTGGTCATGGGCGTGTTCCTGAGCTGGATCACCGCCCTGGCATTCCTCACGGGCGGCATCCTCTCTGCGGCTGCCGGCTATGTGGGCATGTACGTCGCCACGCGCGCGAACACTCGCACCACGCATGCTGCGGAGGATTCCGTGGCGAAGGCTTTGAAGATCAGCTTCCGCTCCGGCTTGACCATGGGCCTGTGCGTTGCCAGCTTCGCCCTGATGGGCCTTTCGGTGTGGCTGATTCTGCTGGTGTTCGGCGTTGACACGCTGGAGCTTATGAAGACGCACGTGGGCATGGTCGAGGGCTTCGCCACCGGCGCCTCGTCCGTCGCGCTGTTCGCCCGTGTCGGCGGCGGCATCTACACGAAGGCGGCCGACGTCGGCGCCGACCTGGTCGGCAAGGTCGAAGCGGGCATCCCCGAGGACGACCCGCGCAACCCCGCGACGATCGCCGACAACGTGGGCGACAACGTGGGCGACGTGGCCGGCATGGGCGCCGACCTGTTCGAGTCCTACACGGGCTCCATCATCGCGCCCACGATCCTGGCTGTTACGCTGGCTTCCCTGGGCTACTTCGGCGCCTTCGGCAGCACGGACATGATCTGGGCCACCGTGGTCCCATTGGTCATTGCGGCCTGCGGCATCGTCACGTCCATTTGCGGCCTGCTGGTGGTCCGTACGAACGAGGGTGCGGACCTGCATAAGGCCCTGAACCGCGGCACGTACCTGGCGGCTGGCCTGGAGATTATCGCCATCTTCGTGATCTTCTCGCTGTGGAACGGCCAGACTACGGATGCGCAGCCCATGTGGCTGTTCGGTTCCGTGGTTTGCGGCCTGGTTGCCGGCATCCTGGTGGGCAAGACCACGGAGTACTTCACGTCCGACCACTACAACCCGGTGAAGAAGATCGCCGAGGCATCCGAGACGGGTGCAGCGACGAACATCATCCAGGGCCTGTCCACGGGCATGCTGTCCACAATCATCCCCATTCTGCTGGTCAGTTTCGCCATCATCGGCGCGTACTACTTCGGTAACCTGGCATTCCCGAATGCCGTCATCCCCGACGGCGGCATCGCCGTCGGCCTGTTCGGCGTGGCTCTGGCTGCAACGGGCATGCTGTCGAACACCGCCATCACGATCGGCGTTGACGCGTACGGTCCCGTTGCCGACAACGCCGGCGGCATCGCCGAGATGGCCGGCCTTCCCGAAGAGGTTCGCGACCGCACGGACTCCCTGGATGCCGTGGGCAACACCACGGCGGCCATCGCGAAGGGCTTCGCGATTTCGTCTGCAGGCCTGGCTGCCGTCTCCCTGTTCGTGTCCTATCAGGCCACGATGCATGCGGCGCTGCCGAACTTCTCCCTTACGCTGACGGACCCCACCATCGTTGCCGGTATCTTCATCGGCGCGTTGATGCCGTTCATGTTCGCGGCCATCACCATGGGCGCCGTCTCGAAGGCGGCCTACGAGATGGTTGAGGAAGTGCGTCGCCAGTTCCGCGAGATCAAGGGCATCATGGAGTACAAGGCCGAGCCCGAGTACGACAAATGCGTGGCCATCTCCACGAACGAGGCGCTGCATCAGATGCTGCTTCCCGGCATCCTGGCCGTCATCGTTCCTATCGTCATCGGCTGCCTGAACCCGGCAATGCTGGGCGGCTTCCTGGCCGGCGCCGTGGCCACCGGCATGTTGATGGCAATCTTCATGTCGAACGCCGGCGGTGCTTGGGACAACTCGAAGAAGTACATCGAAAGCGGCGCGCATGGCGGCAAGGGCTCCGAAGCCCACAAGGCTGCCGTGGTCGGCGATACCGTGGGCGATCCGTTCAAGGACACGTCCGGCCCGTCCATGAACATCCTGATCAACCTGATGACCATCATCTCGCTGACGTTCAGCCCGCTGTTCATCATGTGCCAGACCATCCTGTAACGCATATCTGTCGCTACAGCATTTGCCCGCACTGCGAAGGCCCGTCTTTCCCGCTGGGGAAGGGCGGGTCTTCCGTTATCCTGGGCCGCATCTTTCGGCGCGCCGGGGCAGCCGCCGCGCGCCGTCAGGCGTTGCGCGCGCTCCGATGTCCTAGCGGGACGGGATGCGACTTTCAGATGCGTTTCAGCTTTACGCCGTTCGCGAAGTTTTTTCTCCGCACGTACTGTGAAAACAGGGGCGTTGGGCGTATGATTCCTTCGCTATGGAGAAGCGTTGCCTGCACGCGGGCACCTCGGATGCGCGCTTTGCATTCGGAAAGCCGCCGATGCAGCATGCCCCGAGCCAGGGCAAAGTGCGGCATTTCGCCGCCGGCGCTTCGCGATGATGCACCGGGCAGCAATGCCTGACAGATTCAAGAAAGGATGGGCATCTGGCGTATGGGCGCCTCGGATTTAGCTGGTTTTCTGAATATCTTCATGCCGCTTCTGATGGTCGCCGTTGCCGTGGTGCTGTATCTCTGGCGCGGCTGGACGGAGCGCACGGCTCTGCAGTCCGCTATGAAGAACCTTTCGGGCAACGAATATTCCGTGCTGGAGCATCCCGGCATCCGCACGCCGCAGGGCGTTATGACCGTGGATTACGCCGTCGTATCCGTGTACGGCATCTTTCTGGTGGTGACCAGCGATTTCAAGGGCAGGGTAACGGGAAGCGAGGAAGCTTCCGAATGGACGCTGTCGAACCGCCGCGGCTCGCGGCCCGTGGAGAACCCATTGCTGCGCGTGGATGCGTTCGCGCGTGCCATGCGCCGCGCGCTGCCGAATTACCGCTTTGCGCGTCCCGTGGCCATCGTGGCGTATCCCGCGCGCGCCATCCTGAATGTGCGGTCAACGCAGCATGTGACGTACCTTTCGAAGGTCATGGACATCATCGGTAGCCATAACGTGCAGACCATCTCGTTCTCGCAGGCCAGCGGCATGGCGTCGGCGCTGCGCTATGCAGACGTGAACAGCGGTGCCGACGAAGTGGTGCTCTCTGATATGATGTAAGCGAATTCGCTTGCGTTATTGGAGGTGTGCCGTGCATAAGAACATCATGGTTTCCTATGACGGGTCGAAGGAGTCGATTCATGCCTTGAAGGAGGCCCAGGAGATCCTTGCCACGTCTCCCCAGATGAAGCTCTATATCGTGCAGGTGGCATCGGATGCCGAGATCGAGGCGCCCATAGAGATGGGCTGGTACGGCACCGTGACGGACTACCAGACCGTCGATCCGGCGGTGTTGGCGAAGCTGCACGACCGGTTCATGGAGCGCAAGAAGCAGCAGCTGCACGACGAACTGGACCAGGCGTTGGCGGACATTCCGAACCCGGTGGAGATGCACGTGACGGTCCAGACCATCTCCGTTTCCGACAGCCTGCTCGATTTCGCAAAGCACCACGACGTCGACCTCATCATCATGGGCTGCCGCGGCTTAGGCGCCATCCGCGGGGTGCTGGGCAGCGTCAGCTATGCCGTGCTGCGCTCATCTGAAGTCCCCGTGCTGATTGTGAAATAAGGGCCGCATGGCCGGTTTCAGCCCTGAAGACATCCAGCGCGTCCGCGAGGCGAACGACCTGGTGGACGTGTTCTCCGAGCGGGTGCCGCTGAAGCAGCGCGGACGGGATTACTGGTGCTGTTGCCCGTTCCATCAGGAAAAGACGCCCTCGTGCAAGGTGGACCCGTCCACGCAGCTGTGGCACTGCTTCGGCTGCGGCGAAGGCGGCGATGTCTACAAGTTCATCGAGAAGATAGACGACCTGGAGTTTCCGGATGCCGTGCGCTATCTGGCGCGGCGCGGAAACGTGGAGATCGCAGAGACGCGCGGCGGCATGCCGCAGGGCCGCAAGGCGCGCCTGCGCGAGGTCTGCCGCGAGACGGCGGAGTTCTACCATAAGCAGCTCATGCGAGGCAGGGGCGACGGCCCGGACCGCGCCCGCGCGTACCTTGCCGGCCGCGGGCTGGGCGGTTCGACGCCGAACGAGTGGATGCTGGGCTATGCGCCCGGGTCCGGCGCGCTGGTGCGTCATCTGCGCAGCAAGGGATTCAAGGCCGACGAGATGATCCAGGCGAACGTGGCGGTGGAGGCGCGCAACGGCTCCGGTCCGCGCGACCGCTTCTTCGAACGCGTCATGTTCCCCATCTGCGATTCGCGCGGCGAGTACATCGCGTTCGGCGGGCGCGTCATCGGCGACGGCGAGCCGAAGTACCTGAACTCGCGCGAGACGCCGCTGTTCCACAAATCCGAGGTGCTGTACGGCATGGACAAGGCGAAGGCCGCCATGGTCGCCACGGGCACGGCTGTGATCTGCGAAGGGTACACGGACGTCATCTTCCTGCACAAGGCGGGCGTTTCGAATGCCGTCGCTACGCTGGGCACGGCGCTCACGATGCAGCATATCCGGCAGATCTCGCGGCATGCCAGCAAGCGCATCGTGTACCTGTTCGACGGCGACGAGGCCGGCCAGCGCGCGGCGAACCGCGCGTTGGAATTCATCGACGAGTCCATGACACCCGAGGCGGGGAAGACGCGCATCGAGCTGTTCGCCGTCGTGCTGCCTGACAATCTGGACCCGGCGGACTTCGTGCTGCAACGCGGTGCCGATGCCCTGCAGGAGCAGCTGGACCATGCGCAGCCGCTGCTGCAATTCGGCATCGACCGCCGTCTTGCGCAGTACGATCTGGACACGCCCGAAAGCCGTACGCGCGCCATGGCGGATGCGCTGTCCGTTCTGGCGCCCATCAAGGATTCCGTCTTGGCGAAGGATTACGCCCTCCAGATTGCCGGACGCACGCGCAGCCGCGAAAGCGACGTGCTGGAGAAGCTGGCCCAGCTGAAGAAACCGCGCCGCTTCGATGCAGACGGCCAGCGGCGTGCAGAGGGCGGGTACCGGGGCGCGTCTGCCGCAGTGCCGGCGCAGGCGACCGCTGCGGTAATGCCGCCGCGACGGCCGAGGCGAACCGCCGCCGCTCCGAGAGCGAGTTCGTGGGTCTGTGCGCCTCGCATACGCCGTTGGCGCTGCAGTACGCGCAGCAGCTGTCGCAGACGAATTGGCATGATTCGAACAACGGCCGCGCAGCGGAGCTGGTGCTGGATGTGCTCTCGAAGAACCCGCAGGCTACTCCCGCGCAGATCATCTCCGAGGCGTCGCGCGTGCACCCGCGCGGGGCGAGCCCCCAACGTCCGTGCAAAGCACGGACATGCCGCGCGAGGAACTGGCGCACTTCCTGTCCGAAGAGCTTGCCATAGGGGACCAGGAGGACGCCATCGCCTCCTTGAAGCAACAGCTGAGCGATCCGAACCTTCCGAAGGAGGAGGGTGACCTGCTGAACCAAGCCGTCATCGCCATGCAGGCCGAGTTGCGGCAGATGCGGGCGAACCACACGCCGAAGTAGCGGCGCCGCGGCGAAAGCGGGCGGTGGCACGCCGAGGGCATTATGCCCGCGGTGCTGACAGTGCCGACAGCGCGCCATCGGCCGCCCGTGCCGCTCCCGAACATACCGTTGCCTTCTCTCACGGCAGCGCGGGCGCAAGCTCGTCCGAGATGGCGCGTGTGTGCCCGTTCCGCGTCTTTCCTGTGAACCGCGGCCTACGTGTAAAGCTTGTCGTTCCCACGTGCGCGCGGGAGGATACAATAGCGCATGAAGAAAAACGTTGCCGGCACGGGCGGCGCTGCGATAGCGTCTGTCCTGGAACGCCGGAAGGAAGCATCGACCTTGAGAAGAAGGAAAAGAACCGTGAATATCGTCACCGTACCCGATCCGTTGCTGCGCCAGATCTCCGAGCCGGCCGAGATCGGGGATAAATCCCTGAAGAAGCTTGCGAAGGATATGGCGAAGACCATGTACAAGACGGATGGCGTCGGAATCGCCGCCGTGCAGGTGGGCGTGCTGAAGCGCATGATCGTCATCGATTGCGACGTCGAGTCGCGCCGTCGCCGTCCCATCGTGCTCGTGAACCCCGAGATCCTGAAGACAGACGGCCCCGAGCTCACGGAGCGCGAGGGCTGCCTGTCCGTGCCGGGCATCACCGTGCCCATCACGCGCCCGGCGTTCGCGCAGGTGCAGTATTACGATTTGGACGGCAACCGGCAGCTGATCGAGGGCGACGGTCTGCTGGGCCGCTGCCTGCAGCATGAGATCGACCATCTGAACGGCCGCACGCTGTTCGAGGCGGCGGACCCCATGGACCGCATGGAGGCCATTCGCCTGTACAAGATTGCGCAGGCTGCGGGCGCACGTCCCGGCGAGACGGAATAGCGCGTCCGCTCGCGCTGCGGCAGACAGGCGCCCCGGGGCACGACCCCGACGGGGTTTGCCCGCGCCTGAGAGGATGCAGGGGATTCGGACGCTTCGCGAAACGCGTCCGGTGCAGGAAGGATTGTGGAGCGGTGTGCGGAAGCGCGCCGCATCCGACGGATGAATGGAAGGCGATAGGACGATATGAGGATCGTATTCATGGGCACCCCCCATTTTGCCGCCCAGATTCTGGAGGATCTGTGCCAGCAGCATGAGGTAGTGGGCGTTTTGACGCGCGCCGATGCGGTAAGCGGGCGCGGCAAGGAGAAGGTCCCCTGCGCGGTGAAGCAAGTTGCCTTGGCGCACGGCATCCCCGAGGCGGAGCCCGACACGCTTCGCAACCCCGCCGTGCAGCAGCTCCTGTGCGAATGGGCGCCCGATGCCGTAGTCGTGGCCGCCTATGGCAAGCTGCTTCCGCAAGAGGTGCTGGACATCCCGCGTTTCGGCTGCCTGAACGTGCATACGTCCATCCTGCCGCATTGGCGCGGTGCTGCTCCGGTGCAGCGTGCCATCCTGGCTGGCGACGAGGAAGTGGGCGTGTGCATCATGCGCATGGAGACGGGCTTGGACACCGGCGACTACTGCATTTGCCGTACCACGGAAGTGGGGGACAAAACGTACCCGGAGATCATGGAGGAATTGGCGGTCCTGGGATCGTCTGCGCTGCTGACGGCACTCGAGATGATCGAGACGGGCACGGTTCACTGGACGCACCAGCATGACAACCAGGCCACGTATGCCCGCAAGCTGTCGAAGGGCGAGATGTTCATCGCTCCCACGCTGCCTGCCGAGACGGTTCGCCGCCGCATCCAGGCATCCAGCCATGCCCATCCCGCCCGCTGCGTCATCGCGTTCCGTTCCGTGACCGTTGTGGCGGCACGCCGGGTAACGGAGAGCTACATCATCGATAAGATGCGCCGCCTGCGGCCGGGCCGCATCATCATGTTCGAGAAGCGCCTGTACCTGGGCTGTGCGGACGGTGCGGTGGAGCTTGTCTCCATCCGCCCCGACGGCAAGAAGACCATGGACGCGAAGGCGTTTGCCGCAGGCGTTCAGAATGTAAAGTCCGGCCTGATCACATGGGAGGCCCTGCCGCGGTAGCGGTGGGCGCGCCGGATGATTCCGTCAGTGCCGGCCTGGTGCATGGTCGCATTCGGGCTTCTGCTCATCTACGATTGCGGGTTGCAGGTCTACCGCGTGGGACCGAGCGCCCGCAATCTTTCTTTAGCCGGCTTGGGCATTGTCGTCGGCGCCATGTGGCTGCCGACGGCCGTCGGGGCGGCTGTGCCCGGTTCCGTGCAGCTGTTCCTGACGGTTTCCGCCGTGCTGTTCCTTGCAGGGTTCTGCATCTACTTGATTGCCACGTGGCGCTGCGCGCATCTCAGGCCGCGCGGGCCGTGGATGTATACGGTCGTGCTCGGTGCCGGGTTACGGCAGGGCCGCTATCCCTCGCCGCTTCTACGCAGCCGGCTGGAGGTGGGCCGCCTTTGGTGGCATCTGCCGCTGGAAGGATTCGCTTCGCTGGACCTGGATGGCCTGACGCGCACGGCGGCGATGAGCGTGCTGCCGCATCGTCCGCAGCCCGTGATTCCCGCTGAAGGGGTAGAAGAGGCCGAACGGACGCGGTATCTGGTGGTGTGCGGCGGACAGGGACCCGATGAGCTGGTGCCCGAAGCGCATGCCATGCGCGACTACCTGATCGGGCGCGGCGTTCCCGCAGACCGCATTCTTGTCGAGAATGCCTCAAGGACGACGGCCGAGAACCTTGGGAACGCGCAGCGGCTGATGACGTCCCGCACCGCAGCCGACGGAGGATCGCCGACGGGCTGCATCATCGTCACGAGCGAGTTCCATGCGGTGCGCACGTGGCTGTGGGCGCGCCGCGCTGGCCTGGATTGCCGCGGCGTTGTGGGCAAGCCCACGCGCCCGTATTACCTGGTCGGGTCTTTAGCTCGGGACTACCTTGCACTGTTGAAGGGTTATGCGGTGCCGATAGCGGTCGTTGCAGCGGCGTTGGCGGTTGCATGCGCCCTGTTCGCCTAGCGGCCGAGCGAGAGCGCAGAGGGAAGGGAATCAGCGTTCGGCCACGGCGTACTTTTCGCCGTTTTCCTGCACCACGTCTACACCCTTGACGCTGGCGACGAGCTTGAAGAATTGCGAGTATCCCAAATCTTTCAACTTGAAGTTCGGAAAGTGCTCGTAGACCTTGTTCGACAGCTGGTTGATGGTGTAGTGCCCGTCGTGGTTGCGGACGCAGTCCTTGATGAATTCCTCCACCTGGTTCTTCGTGGTCTGCGCCGTATGCGCGCTGATGGAGACCGTGACGGTGTTGTTGTCTCGCACCAGCTCGAAGCGCGGCATGTCCTCGATGAAACGGGACAGGTAGCTGTATCCGTACGTGCGCACGTCGAAGTCGGGGTACTTCTTCGACAGACGGTCGCCCACCTCGGACAGCTGCGTGATGCGGCCGCGGTTCTCGTTATCGCGGATGGTCTTCGCAATCACGTGCTCGATGCTCGTGAGCGAGATGCCGCCCTGCGCCAGCTCGCCGGAGCTGGTCTTCAGGTTCTCCAGGTTCACGAAGCGCGTGCAGGCATTGCGGAATGCGCTGGGCGTCTTCTCCTCGCCCATGCCGATGACCGTCTTGCCGGATTCCGCCAACCGGCTGGCAAGGCGGGTGAAGTCGCTGTCGCTGGAAACGATGCAGAACACGTCTACATCCTTGTTGTACAGGATATCCATGGCGTCGATGATGAGCGCGGAGTCCGTGGCGTTCTTGCCCGACACGTTCGCGAATTGCTGGACGGGGGAGATGGAGCGGTTCAGCAGCTCCTCGCGCCAGGAGCGCATCTCCGGGCGCGTCCAGTCGCCGTAGATTCTCTTGATGGTGGTGACGCCGACTTCCGTCAGCTCGTCCAGGATGCTGGTGATGTAGCTGGCGGAGATGTTATCGCCGTCTATGAGCAGGGCTATTTTCAAATCTTCCATATATGCGGGTCCTTTGGAAAGGGAGGTACATACGTTTATATCTCCTCAATTATAGGCGAAATCAACAGCCGGGCGAATGTCCGGGCATGTAATGCCACAGGGAAAGCAGGGCGGAGTAAAATAGCGGGGAACAGAGAAAAGCCAAGGAGCAATCATGGGCGTTATCGCAGGGTTCGCCGTGCCGCATCCGCCGCTCATCATTCCGGCGGTCGGCCGAGGCGAGGAAAAGAAGATCCAGAAGACGATTGATGCGTATTACGAGGTCGCGAATCGCATCAAACAGCTGGCACCGGACGTGCTGGTGGTATCCAGCCCGCATGCGCCGCTGTTCCGCGACGGATTCCACGTTGCCGTGGATCGCGAGTTCTCCGGCTCTATGGCGGATTTCCAGGCGCCACAGGAACGGGTTTCCGTCGAAGGCGATACGGAATTCGCCCGCGCCATCATTGACGCTGCCGCCGAGGCGGATATTCCCGCCGGTCCGTATGGCGGGCGCAACCTTCCGCTGGATCACGCTTCGTTCATACCGCTGTGGTTCCTCCGGCAGGTGGGCTTCAGCGCACCGATAGTGCTGATGGGGTTCTCGGGATTCCCGTTCAACGTGCATTACCGTTTCGGCCGCATCATCGCGTCCGTTGCGGACAAGCTGGATCGCCGTGTCGTATGGGTAGCAAGCGGCGATTTGTCGCATAAGCAGAAAACGGACGGCCCTTACGGCTATGTGCCCGAAGGCCCGGAATTCGACCGTCAGATCTGCGAGATATTCGCCAGCGGGGAATTGGACCGTATGGCGGATTTCGACGAATCGTTCACGGACGCGGCGGCGGAATGCGGCCTGCGGTCGTTCATGCTCATGGCCGGCGCGCTGCAGGGAAAGCCGTTGGACGCGGAGCTGCTGAGCCATCAGGCCACGTTCGGCGTGGGCTACGGCGTGGCATCGTTCATCGTGAAGGGGCAGACCCACGGTGCGTCTGAAACGCAGGCGGAAGGAGGCAGGGCATGAGATGGCCGAATGAGGGGAAACCCGCGGGGGACAAGGCATTGAGTCCGTTCGATACGGCATTGGACCCGTATGTCGCATTGGCGCGTTACAGCTTCGTGAACTATACGCGCCTGCATGTGCATGTCGATATCCCAGACGACGTGTCGCTGCCGGACGAGATGCTGCAGCGGCGTGCCGGCACGTTCGTCTCGCTGCACAAAAACGGCGATTTGCGCGGGTGCATCGGCACGATTGCGCCCACGGAGCCGAACATCGCCCAGGAAATCATCTCGAACGCCATATCCGCATGCAGCCGCGACCCGCGGTTCCCGGAGGTGCAGGAATCCGAGCTGCCCGAGATTGTCTGCAGCGTGGATGTGCTGGGAGAAATGGAGCCGTGCGCATTCGGCGATCTGGATCCGCAGCGGTACGGCGTCATCGTCTCGAACGGCTGGCGGCGCGGCCTGCTGCTGCCGAACCTGGAAGGCGTCGACACGGCGGACATGCAGGTGGCTATTGCTCGGCGCAAGGCGGGCATCGGCAGAGACGAGCCCGTGGAGTTGGCGCGCTTCGAAGTGGTGCGTCATGAATGAGTGCGGCTGCACGTGCTTTCCGGCGATTCGGAAGCCGCCGGATATGCGCAGGCAGCGTGTCGAGGTGCCAACGGACAACATAGCCGTCTGCCCGATATGCCCGCATCATTGCCGCCTGCATGAAGGGCAGCTGGGGTTGTGCGGCGCACGGCGTGCGGAAGACGGGGAAGTGGCGTGCGAGAGCTACGGCGAGCTGACGTCGCTGGCGTTGGACCCGATCGAGAAGAAGCCGCTTGCCCGGTTCCATCCGGGGACGAAGGTGCTGTCGCTGGGCAGTTACGGATGCAACCTGCATTGCCCGTTCTGCCAGAACTACGAAATAGCCGCTGCCGGACCGGGCGATGTGCGCACGTATTACTGGACGCCCGAGGAGATTGTGTACAAGGCGAAGGCCCTGCGGTCGAAAGACTGCATCGGCGTTGCCTACACGTACAACGAGCCGTGTGTATCGTACGAATTCGTGTGCGATACGGCTATGCTCGCCCGTCGGCACGGCCTGGCGAACGTGCTGGTGTCGAACGGCATGATCTGCCCGGCCCCGCTTTCGCAGCTGCTGCCATACCTGGATGCGGCGAACATCGATCTCAAGGGTGGCACGCAGGAGTTCTACGACCTTGTGGGCGGCGACCTGGCCACCGTGCAGAACACCATCCGCGCGTTGTCGCTGGCAGGCGTCCATGTGGAGGTCACGACGCTGGTCATACCGGGGCTGAACGACTCTCCGGCGCAGATCGGCCGCATGGCCGAATGGATTGCGACGGTCGACCCGCATATCGTCTACCATCTGACGCGGTTCTTCCCGTGCTACAAGATGGTCGATGCCGTCCCGACGCCGTTGCGTACGCTGCAGGAGGTGAAGGCCGCTGCGGACGGCTATTTGGAAACGGTGCTGCTGGGTAACGTGTAGCAACGGTCGGATAGGGCCGATATGTTCGGCCGGGAAATGTGCGAACCGTACATTTCGGGGGCATGCGGCCATCTGCATACGTTGCAGATGGCCGCATGCTCTTTTCATCCGTTTGCAATTCTGGTCATTTCCTAATAATACGCCCTGTTGCGGGCGAATGCTCTTGCCGAACGGCTATCATAGGACTTCAGAATACGACCGTTGATTGCCGGCCATGCGTGCTTTGTGCGCCGGTTCCAAGGAGGCCCGATGATTTACAGCCGCGAGGAGATTCTGGCCGCTCGAGCGGAAATGCCCCAAGCGTGGAAGCGCACGGCCCGTTGGCGCATGGGTTCCGAGATAGACACGGTGAAGACGTCGGAGGCCGTTGGGCTGTCGAATGGCGGATTCGACTGGTCGTCGCAGACGGCGCTGGGCGCGTCGTTCGCCGACTTTGATCAGAAGGCGTTGAATTTCGTCCGCACCCAGCTGGAGCAGCGCCTGGGGGATAGGGCCGTCCGCCTTCGGGGGATGGATATGGAATCTTTGATGACGAAGATGGGCGCCATGGTGAACGGCGTGCCGACACATGGTGCGCTGCTGCTTCTTGGCAAGGCGTCGTCCGACGCCCACATGGCCGGCCTGGCGCCGCGCATCGTGTTCACGCGCTACAACGAGAAGGGCCAGCCGCTCCAGAAGATTAATGTCCGCATGCCGTATGCCATGGGCATCCAACGCCTGGTGGAAGGCATCTGCCAGACGGGCGATTACCCCGAGACGGCCGTGCGCGAGCTGATTGTGAATGCCGTCGCGCACTGCGACTACCTGAAGCGCGAGAACATCGAGATCACGGATTTCGAGGGCCAGCTGACCGTAACGAACCCCGGCTCGTGGGGCAAGGGCACGCCGGTGGCCGCGCTGCGCAAAGATTACGACCCCACGCCCATGCGCAACGCCGCGCTGTGCCGCCTTATGACGCAATGCAGCATCATGGACGCCATGGGCCTGGGTGTGCCGTTCACGCAGTCGTTCCTGCGGGGGGAAGGCCTTCCGCAGGTCTCGTATGACCTGGACGATGGCGAGCGTGTCTCTGCCATGCTGCATGCGTCGCATGAGGCTGCCGAGCACCCCCATCCGCTGCCGAAGGCCGCTGCCCATGCGGCCGCTGGCCAGAAGGACGCTTCTGGGAAAAAGAGTTCTGACGAAGCACCTGCTGCTTCCGCCA
>OGOS01001532.1_pt1 | contig 14488 bp, 17 predicted proteins | sample 1552701 | NCBI WGS metagenome assembly OGOS01 (sample SAMEA2580128, study PRJEB22360) | human gut metagenome | biome: human gut; feature: human-associated habitat; material: faeces | place: Denmark | collected 2008/2010
GAGGCCGGCCCGCCGCCGCGCACATCCAGCCCCGCCGGGGCGCCGTCCTTGCCCAGCAGCACCACCGTGCAGCCCGTGCCCGCCGCCGTGTTTTCCGCCTGGCCGATTTGGAGGTTGTCAAAGGATGTAATGGGGATTTCTTTCATGGCAGTGTCCTTTCCGCGAATGCCGCTTCACCGTATTATAGACTATTGTACACCACCCGCGCCCCCCGCGCAACAAAAAATCCCGCTGGGCGTCAGGCCAAGGCGGGATGGCAGGGTTAGGGGTTGCTTAAATTCGAGGGCGTAGATATTTTATGGTTTTTTGTGTTGTTAATACGTCAATTTTCTTTTTCCCTTTTTATTTACTATGCTTATTTTTTCTTCTTTTGCACAATGGGGAGTCAATCGGGAGTCAATTCTGTTCTTTCGGCACAGATGGAATCGGTAACATAGGAACAAACCTATCACATTCTGTCATTCTTCGTAATCTACTGCTACAACAATTCCATTTTCAAAATAGACATATCTATTATTCGAATAGCACCATTGTTCACTCGTTCCCCAAGTGTATTTACCTATATTCTTTTTTTGAGGTTCTCCCCAATTTGTTTGATACAATACCTCCTCTTTATTCATACCAACTTCGGGATTATCCGATATTATATATGTCTTGCTGTCTTTCACATTTTCTTCCGTACCTGCTTGTTTGTCATAAATAATTTTATCATTCTTTTCTATAACTAAATCTCCGGCACCTTTAAAATTAACCAAAACATTATATCTATCATTATTACTAACAGACTGCATCGCAAAGCTTTTATGCAATTTTTCTTTTGATTTCTTCTCTAATTCTATTCTGCAATCTGCCATTTCTGAATATGATAATCTTGAAAAATTCGAACTTTCCACAGTTGTTCTATACGTTTTTGTCTCTTCAATCCATTCTAAAGATACTTCTACATCCTCTAGTCCCTGTTCTTCAGCTAAAGTTGCAATTTCTTTCTTATAATCCTCTTCTCCTTTCCCACATGCGCCCAGCGAAACCATACATACAATCAAAATCAGTACTATAATTTCAATTTTTCTTTTAGTCGCAATCTTCATCAAAACTCGCCTCTCAAAAAACTCATTGTGAAATCTTTCATTTTTTCCATTAATTATCCGCTTTTGCTTTTTCTAAAAAAGTTAATTTGGCATATTTTGTTCCTCGAAACAATCAATACTATAACACACTACCCAAACCACAGCAAAATCATTCACAAGTTGTATCACAATTCCAATCAACAAAACCAACAGCAAGAAAGTGCTTGCACATTGAACAACAATACATTCAATATGCAAAATATGTACTTTTTCTACGGGCTACTTTTCACTTGAAAATTCATTTTTTTAGTTTATATCTTAAATCCTTATGATTTTTTCCCACTTATAACCTTTATCACTCGTAGTTATTTGATATTGAAAACAATCCGTTCCTAAAATGTCTTCCGAATATCTTATCAGTTCATCAGGCTTTATTTCATCAGAACTTTTACCAGTATTATTGATTTTCCACAGGAAATCATTGCTTTTCAAGCCCAAAATAATTTCTTTGGGTTTTACAAACTTTATTTTGTACCCAACTTCGTTTCTTTGCTTGTCGTTGATTTCTACAATTCTCCATTCATGTTCATATTTCCAATCAATATATTTAGTCAAAGTATTTATTAAAACACTTGTATCATTTGTATATTGTGGAAGAGTTTCCTCATAAACAACGGGTAAACAATTGAATTTCTCCACTAATTCCTTTAGAGAATATCCTACACATATTCCTCGATGACAATTAGCATAAGTGCCCCACATTATCATCGAATCTGATTTTTCTGAAAAACACGAAATAAATGTCTTGTTTTGCATGTTTATCGAATCCGCTCTATTTCGAATATACTCGTCTATTTCTTTATGCCCTTTAACAAATGCACAGTCAAATGGATCATTTAAGCGATACGCATTGCATAACCAAAGTTCTGGAACTTTTATTGTATCAAAATCTCGATTTATTCCTCTGAAGTATTTGTATATAATTTTGTCATCTGGTATCTCTGCGAGAACCAATTCTCTTGCCGCTCTTTTTTCCCCTTTCAGAATAAGTTCTTTATACTCAATCATCCAATTATCCATAGTAATATTCCCTCATTTGTTTTTATGGAAACTATTCGTTTCTTTTTCAAATAATTCTACTGTTCAACGAATACATCCAATTAGGTCCACTTTCTCTGCGCCTAAAGGTTATCACATTACCAGAGGAAATGTTTTCAAGGACAAGTTCAATTACATTATCATTTCCTATCCTGCTGCAAATAGAACATTTCTTTCTGCATTTCAATCTCTGCGCGCAGTTCTTCTTCCGTGGGCAGGTACAGCTTGTACTTGCTGGCAAAAAGCTGCTCATTGCCATGCAGGACGGAGTATTTAGCAATATCCTCGTCCGTATCGGAGCAAAGGACGATGCCGATGGTCGGGTTATCACCCTCGCCGCGCTTCAGTTCGTCATACATACGAATATACATATCCATCTGACCTACGTCCTGATGGGTAATTTTGCTGGTTTTCAGATCCACCAGCACAAAGCACTTAAGGATATAGTTGTAGAACACAAGGTCGATATAGTAGTCCTCTTTTTCCGTGTGGATATGCTGCTGGCGGGCTACAAAGGCATAGCCTTTGCCAAGCTCCATGAGGAATTTCTGAATGTTCGTGATGATACAGCTTTCCAGCTTGCTTTCGGTAAAATCTGTGCTGCCGGAAAGTCCCAAAAATTCCGTAATCATCGGGTTCTTGATGAACTCCAGCTTGTCCGCTTGATAACCGGCTGTCAGCTTTTCCATTTCCTGCTTGACCGGCTCTTGGTTCTGGGATTTCAGCAAACGGTAGTAGTATTGGGAGGAAATATTGCGTTGCAACGTGCGGACGCTCCATGTTTGATTGGCCGCTTCTTTCGTGTACCAATCGCGGGCTGTTTTGTCCTCAACCTGCAATAATACACGATAGTGCGTCCAAGATAGTAGCGCACCAGATTGTGGACTCACTGAGTCCACAATCTCAGGGTACAATTTATAGAAACGAAAATACTTATACAGACTGCTGTAATCAAATCCTTTACCATACTCAGCAGTCAATTCCTTTGCCAGTTTTCTGATAACCGCCGTACCGTATTCAGAGCGCCCCTCGCCCTTTAATTCTTCCTGTGCGATACGATACCCCAACAGCCAGTTGCGCTGCACCAGCGCCAGATTTACGGCTCTGTATGCAGCCTTTTGGGACACCTCAATAATCTGCTTTGCATCATTGAGCAAATCATTTGTAGGGGTGTATCCGTCCAGCAAATTCAGTTCTTGTTTCATAGCATCCTCCACATAAGAACGTCTGATTTTATAATACCTTATTCAAATCCAAACTGCAACAAAATTATTCGTAGACCAGTTCAGTCGTTACAGCTTCCTCCGCGCAGTTGCGGATGTTGTTCATACGACATCCCCATTAAAGCTGATCCTGCCGTTTCAGTTCCTTGGTGATTTCCTCGGTTTGACGCATCTGTTCCTCGGTCAAAATCAGGGTATCGCGCACCTAACGATCAAATTCTGCCAAGTAGCTGTGCAGCTTATTTTCTTTCAGTAGACCTTGGTACAGCTGCGAGCGGTGCTGTTTGATAAATGCAAGGCGGATATTTGCCCAGCGGCCCAAATCGTTATGTGTTATGTTGTACTCCTTATCTTTCATCGCGTTCTTATTCACGAGATTGTTCTTTTACAGGGTCGATACCGTGCCGCCGCAAAAGGTTGGTCAAGCCTTTTTGCTCACGCTTTAGAATAAGATTCCAAAAGGACAGCTGCCAACAAATCAACAGGAAAAACATCTGAAAATTCCCTTATTGCACAGCTCCTAAAAGGCATTTTCTCTACTAACCACTAACTGACGGGAGTCAAAACGGAGTCAGCAAAAAGAAAGAGCCTGTACGTTGAACGTATTATCGTTCAATATACAGGCTCTATTTAGCTTTCGCGATTATTCAAACTCTCCAAACGGAAACGCGCTCTAAACTTTTTTGTATAGACCGTTTGATTCCATTTGACTTTGTTTGATACCTGTTATCCCAATCCTATGGGGTATCCGACTTTCTGCTATCAAAAAGCTATCAGAGGATGCTATCAATAGGCAATTCCGATAGCTATACGGGGCGTTGATAGTTATGCGTGCGGGACACATTATTACCCTAGCAAGTACTCGCACACAGCTGCAATCCCAGCATTTTTTATCGTTCTGGCTCGTACATCTGCTATATATTTTGCCTGTTTCAATTTTCCTTCTGGCGCAGAGATCAAATCACCAATAGTGTTAATTGAAATCTCGTGCATCTTTTGCTTCTGCCAGCCTGTTAACTCAAGTAAATCTATCGATTTTTTCAATTGCTCCTTAAGAACGTCTGTCTCGCTTTCAATGACCTTCCCTTGAATTTCTCGGTATATCGGATAGTTTGCTCCATATTCACTCATCCTTCTAATATCTGATGCTTTGATTATTTTCATTCCCGATGCCGTTGGAGTTGCCTCGGACGCGAGCAAACACCCAAGATTCACCATATACCTTGTTCCAATCTCACTACGAGTTGCACGAATTCCGGCAGCATCTTCATAAACTAGACCAGAATATTCAAGTATTCTCAGAGACTCTTTAACCTCTTGCGGAGCATTGTTATGAACCCAAAAATAAGCTGTTGTTCCTTTGCCGCTACTATTTTCAAGAAAATCATCGTTTTTCTTCTTTAATTCCGGGAGTACAGTAGTTTCAAGGAAATCACGTCCCCATGAAATGAAATCCTTATATCCAGGGTATCTGTCTGATAGTTTGGTATGCTCTGCCCACAGCTTTTCACGATAATAATCTCTAAAGACCTGATTAACTGACTTAGCATCCATTTTTTCGGCCATAGAAACGCTTGTCAAAAGATATCTTGGGTTTCCTGATGCTGCGTACGCAAGCAAAGTGAAATTTTCTCCATGCCTTGAAAGATTAGCAGCTAAACTACTATCACGAATTTGCTTTAGTACCATCTGTTTCATGGTAGAAACATAGTTTGAATCATTTACATTTCTAACCAATGACACTTTGACAGCATCATGTATTGGTTCAAATGTTTCGCCATAAACAGTTACGCCTGGATACACTGCTGCATTACATTTAATATAGGGTGATCTTAAATCCCTAAATAAAGTAAAGAATTCTCTTTGTTGCTGCGGCAAAAAAACATGTGCGGCTTCATCAATAAACAGAACAATCCGAGAAATTTCTAATTCACCACATAAATCTTCTATTGTATTAATGAAATCGTCTAAAGTCGGTATTTTAGCAACATCAATCAGTTCTCCCGGCGTTTTCCAAGACTCTTCAAAGGCTGTTGCAATATCATCAATTTTGCTAGATTCGACAGAAACCTCGCCTGCCAATAATGATAATCCACCAGATATTGGGGATAGTTTCCCTGTTTTTTTAAGTGCTCTCAGAACTTCAGAACAAATGCGACTGAGCATCCAGTTCTGAAACTGTTCAGGATTTGATGTTTTTAATAGAGAAGCTTTTCTAAAAGTCAAAAACACAGGCAAGATTTTTTTCTCAGAAAACTCCTGAAGCATCTGAATTTCGCTCATCTTGAACAGAAATGATTTTCCAACTCCTCTACTTCCGATTAGCAAAACTGGAGAGGGCGCCTTAAGTTTATCTATGATGCTTTGCTCATAATCAGATGCCACATACAGTTCTGCTATTTGATTGTTAGTTAATTCTTCGGTTCTAAAAACCAAGTCACTCATATCAGTTTACTCCTTCCGGTGAAAGCAATTGTTGGATTTCTGATAATGTTCCTAAGTTATCCGTAATAATTGATTCAAGTGCGGCAATTGTCTCATGTTCATTAAATATATGCCTAATGATGATAGTTTCTTGTAAAACACTTTCTTTCTCAAATACTTTATCCCTGCTGACAAATAGATGGATATGCTCTAGTGCACTTTCCTCAAAGAAACGTTTGCGGAATTGCTTGAAGTACGTACCGGATGTCCATGAGCGAGGGATGATATACACCATCTCTCCGCCCGCTTTGAGATCGAACATGCTCATAGCCGCAAACAAAAAGTATAGGTTAGGTGCACCGTAACATACATCTGGCATTGTGGTTGCTTCTGGCGCATTTTTGGCAATTTTCATATAAGCCGGATTGCCAATAACCATATCGAATTTATCTGCCTCCGGACTTGCACCTAGCATACCATTGTACTCAAGCATTTGACTGAGAATGTAATTATCAGTTACAATTCTGAAAGAAACATCTTTCGTTATATGGCTGCATGCCCACTCCAAATTTGAATACAACAAGTCTACAATGTTGGCATCATTTTCATAGCAAACCAGCTCAATGGAATCAATCTCGGCGTTTGACTCCAATCGTTCAAGGAGTGCAACCGAAAGAATTCCTGAACCAGCACCTGGATCGAGGATGCTGAGAGAAGTGCGACCTTCGGGAATCGAAAAAAGTCCTGCCATAAATACGGCAGTTTCTTTGCTTGTGAAAAACTGCCCATATTTCTTTCTTTTGTCCTTTGGCATGTGGTCGATGTACTCGACTGTGGCTGCACAAACATGGTCAATCATTTTCATCACTTATAAACTCCACTATGTCGCCAATGCCGCAATCTAATGCAGCGCAAATCTTATACAAACTCTCCATTGATATAGCTTCGTTTTTTCCCATCTTGGCAAGCACATTGAAGCTGATACCGGATGAGTCCTTCAAATCCGTCCGGTTCATTTTCTTATCGATCAGCAGCTTCCAGAGCTTATCGTAGGAAATAGGCATTGCAATTCTCCGTTCCAAATTTAGACTGATTGTATTATAGCACAAAGCGACGATGTTCGCAAGATAATCTCCTCAAAACGTGAGATGTTCTTTGCAAAGAAAAAGCCGTCCGTAGGAGCATCCAAACTCCTGCGGACGGCCGTGGCTGATATGAGCTTATACTCGTCCTCTCAGCCCATTCTTCTTAGCAAGCTCGCTTGCTGCTTACCGACGCTCATCAGAATACGGCGAAGTTAGACGGACAGCGAATCGTCTGCGGTCGATTTCGAAGGTCAGCCCGCCCTGTTCGTCATCGTCGGTCTGCCTGCACAAATCGGGATGCTTTGCTGCATACTGTGTCAGCCGCTTTTTGAGCGCGGTATTATGCGTCTGAATTTCGACGGCTTTGCTGGCTTCGTCAAAATAGATGCAGGTCGTTTTCTGCCGTTTAGTCAGTCCAGTTTTCATATTGCCTCCATTTCTGCCTGTTCTACGAAAACGGGCGCATTTTCAAGTTTTTCTCGACTCTACACCCGCAAAAACAGGCTGATTTTTGAATGGGGAGCGCCCGGACAATACGCTGCTCGATCTGGACGCTCCCATTCGATAAAATCCGTTTTTCTCAGTTCAACACGGCATCAGCGTACATCTTCACGCGTTGCCACTTTTTCTCTATGCGGACGGAAGAAATGCCAGAGGTTATTGCGCTGAATCACGTCCTCGTAGCGTTGCACTTTTCCGCGAAGCTCTGCGTTCTCGCGTTCCAAGTCTGGTGTACGGAGCTTGCTGCGAACGGATTTGTACTCGGAAAGCTCCTGTTTCAGACCGGCGATCTCTGCTTTGAGCTTTGCAATCAGTCTGTTTGCTGCATCCAATGCCTTTTGCAACTTGGATTCCTTTTTCGCGGCTGTAACGTACTTCTTTGCCGCCATTGCCAACGATTCGTACTCAGGCCGCTCCAATATCACCTTGGAGGACAGCGGAACGGGCTTGTCCTCAATCCTCTCGATAGCCGCCACATTGACCTGCTGATTCCGAATTTTCTCAATCTGTCTGCCGAGCGTCGCTGCCTGCTGCTCCTGCTGGCGGTTCTGCTCTGTGAGTTCTGCCAGCCGTGCCTGCTCCTGCTGCACCTTGAACTGTGTCACGGTCAAGTGTTCCTCCGAGCTGCCGTGTTCGCCTCGCTCCACATCGTCGTAACCAGCGTCGCGCATATACCGGAAGAAATCATCCTGCAGAACGCTGTAGGATTTTTTTGAGAGCAGGCTTGCCCTTGGTGCTCAGAATCGGCGTACCGTTCTCGTCCAGCGCGGGCTTGGAAGCCCACTTCTTACTCATGCTGACCTGTTGTATCGTTTCTTTGACTGTCCCCACCAGAGACTTATCCTTGCAGCGTTTCGACCACAGGATTTGCTTTTCCACAATAGGAATATAGACCACATGAAAGTGGTAGTGGTACACATCCTGCCCCAGTGTGTCAGACATGGCGCGGTTGCGCTCGTCGGCGTGCATGACTGCAGACAGGATGTACTGCTCGCCGCCGACAATTTTGATTGCGGCTTTGTACGCATCGGCGTAGAATTGTTTTGCAAACTCATAGCCGCCGTGGTTGAAGAAGTACGCGGAGTTGACATCAAAGATCAGTTCTCCGAACTTCTCGGCGTCTGCTTTCAGACCACGGGTAGAGATGGTGCCGGAGGATACCATGTCATCAAACATTGCGGTGTAGTCGCTTGATGGAGATTTGAAGTGGACATTCATCGGCGTCCGTTCTGTGACAATATCTTGATTTACATAACTTTCTTTCTGCCGTTCATTGTGAGCCTGTGCGTTGCCGATGTCTGCATCTTTCATTCTTGCATTTCTTGCGGTGGTACGGTGAATAGCGTCGCCTCTTGCCATAGGCAGTTTACCTCCTGATTTCAGATTGTGCAGGACGGGGCAGTTTTCGGGGTAGCACTTCTGCGGAAGTGTAATAACTCACTATGATACTTTCATCCTGCGGCTGCAAAGTATCGTGGGCTCTCCGAGGGGGTATGCGGCATCTGCGGATGGCTCTGCCGGTTTTGCGGTTTGCGGTGTCCATACAAACCGCAAAAACCGGCGTGGTCAGCAGCTTATTTGCAGACAGCTCCTGCGCATAATCTTTTGCCCACACTATCTCAAACTCAGCAGAGTTTTCGATGGGGACGAGGGACGCGAAAGGTCGTGCTGCTGGCCTTCCTCCGCGACGATTGCAACGATTGCGACGGCTATTTTGACAGTATCATTTTCACCGTTGCAACCGTCGCAACCGTCGCGCGGCTTATTCACTTGCAGCTACGGAGGCCAGTGTGATGCGCCACCCCTCGTGCCGAACCTTGTTCTCATAGCGGACGTGGTATTCGTCCAGCAGTCTGCCGGATTTAACATTCAGGTACTTGCTCAAAGTGTTTGCCGCCATGCCGACGGAAACGACATCGGCAAGCTCAGAGGGAGAGCCTGTCCAAGTTGGCTGCGCTGCCGATACAAGACCGGCAACCGCTTCCAGAATATGATCAGGCGGTTCCTTGTGCAACTCGTTTTACACCTTTTCGAGATTCCAGATCTGCGTGTCTGCATCCTTTTCCAGATAGAGAATCTGATCCTGCTGGTCGCGGCCCACCACATCAATAGTTGCCTCCAATGCCGTGCGCTTTTTCTTCTGCATGAGAAGCGACCCGTCTGCGCAGCCGAGCAACCCTGTTGTACCGGAGATCATTTCGAAGCTGTCACCGGCAGGCTGCTTGCGGGTGTGGTGAACAGTCAGAATGCAGATGCAGTGCTTGTCGGCAAATTCCTTGAGCTTGCCGATAATCTCATAATCACTGGCGTAGCTGTATGCCTCGCCGCCGACCTCCCGGATTTTCTGCATAGTGTCGATGATAATGAGCCTGGTATCGGGGTGTTTCCGCACGAAATTCTCAAGCTGTTCGTCCAGCCCGTTTCCGATCTTTCCCGCAGCGGTTGTAAAGTGCAGCCGGTCGGTGTCGTTGACGCCGTACATCATGAACATTCGACTCTGGATACGCTGAAAATCATCCTCCAAGGCGAGGTACAGCACCGTACCAGGCTGGACTTCGTAGTCCCACAGAGCTTTGCCCGTGCTGACATGATAGGCGATCTGCGCCACCAGAAATGATTTGCCGATCTTCGGCACACCTGCGAGGATGTACGTGCCCGCATAGAGCAAGCCGTCGATGATCGGCGGTCTGCTCTGATACGCGGTCTGGTACAGCTCGGTCATGGAGATCGTGTGCAGGTAATGCGGGTCGGTCAACCGCTGTATCCTGCGATAGGTTTCGTTCAGACTTTCCGAGCTGTTTTGAAAATCACCGTTGATTTCTTCTTCAAAAGCGGATATACTGTTCACAGTTAAATTGAGAAGCGACTGCCCATCATCTGCGCCAACAGATGTGTCGGGGGCGGTCGTTTTCTTTTTGCAGGTTTCATTCTCCATAGGCATTTTCCTCCTTCATGTCGTCCATGATGGCGGCGATCATTTCAACCACGTCCAGCAGCTCGTCATTTACGCCGCCGCCCGCTTCAATGCGCCGCAGCTCGTCCAGCACGGCGGCAAGCTGGTCGCGCAGTGCTTTGTAAACCCTCGGATTGCCCTGTACTACCACGTCCTTGCAAGTCAGACGGTGGGTGATGTAGTCCTGTTTGGTCAGCCCGGAGAGCTTGACAAAGGTTTCGATTTGCGTATCTTCCTCCGGTGATACCCGGAAGGCAACAGTCTTGTTGCGCCAGCAGTTGTGATTGTCCCTGTTTTTCAGTGACATTTTCAGTTACTCCTTTCCATATTTAACTTCTCAGCCATCTCCGTCTGTTTGGATGGAAACAGGTGCGCGTAATTATAGGTGATGTCGATGCTCTCATGTCCAACCCGGTCCGCGATGGCCGTTGCGGAGAATCCCATGTCAATCAGCAGCGAGACTGCGCTATGGCGAATGTCATGAATCCGAATGCGTTTAACTCCTGCTTCCTTTGCGCCTCTGCCCATCTCACGGTGAAGATAGTTCTTTGTAACCGCGAACATCCGGTCATTTGGCTAATGCCATAGAGCTGTTTCAGATAGTCCTGCATTTCATCTGCGAGGAACTGCGGCATTTTTATGACGCGGTTGCTTTTCTCTGTTTTGGGCGTCGTAATCAAATCCTGTCCATTCAGGCGTTGATAGGATTTTGTGATTGACACGGTGCATTTTTCAAAATCAAAATCTGCGGGGGTCAGCGCCAGTAGTTTTCCTTCGCGGATGCCGCACCAGTAGAGCATTTCGAAGGCGTAAAAGGATAGCGGCTTGTCCATCATGACTTCGGCAAATTTCAGATATTCTTCTTTTGTCCAGAAAAGCATTTTCCGGTTTTTCTTCTTGCCCATGCTGCCGGCCTTTTTACAGGGATTTTCCCGCAGATCGTAGTATCGCACGGCATGATTGAAGATGGCACTGAGTTGATTGTTCACAGAGCGGAGATAGGCAGGCGAATATTTCTTGCCGTTTTCATCCTTATGATCCAGCATTTCGTTTTGCCATGTGATGATCTGCTGCGCCGTGATATTGCACATTTTCAGCTTTCCAAAGTAGGGCAACAGCTTGGTGCGGATGATATGCTCTTTCGTTGCCCATGTGTTTTCTTTGATACGGGTCTTCATATCCGCAGTGTACTGCTCCACGAAGCTCGCAAACGTCATATCTAGATTGGCGGTAGCTTTGTTGAGTTGTTCGCGCTCCCAAGCCAGCGCTTCCCGCTTTGTCTTGAAGCCGCGCTTTTGCGATTGCTTGCGCTCTCCGGTCCAGTCCGTATAGTGGTAGATCACACGCCACGTGTTTGTTTTTTCTTCCTTATAGACTGCCTTTATGAATCCTTCCTTTCCAGCCCTCCATAGCAGGCTTTTTCCTGAAAATACTTGCGGTTTACCCGCCCTAAAATAGTCAGGTATCCCTTTTCTTTCAGCTCCTGATTGAGCTTCTGCACGATTTTGTAGGCATAGGACTTGGACACGCCCAATTCCTGCGCTACTTCTTCAACTCTCATAAACGACTGTTCTGCCATAGGCAAAATACCTTTCTTTCCTGATTCGTTGTTGATTGCTTCGCCGTTCTATCCGCAGGACTCTGGCAGGCAACCCTTTTCGTCGCTGTACCGTTTTCTTTCCTTCTTGGCACGCTCGTTTCATCGCCTGCTTCCCCGGAGAAAGTATCCCTTGGACGGTCATTCAGTTTGGCTCTTTTGAATTTCACCCCCTCTCACCTTACAACGGACATTTTTTCTGCATTTATTGACTATCCTAATTGTAAAATTCCTATGAATTAAGCCGAAATGCTTAGCTTGCAACTATTATACTATACATATTAGTTTAAGTCAAGCCGGTTTGTAGGAAAATATTAAATAAATTTGCTTAAATTCTTCTTGACGAAATTAAACATATCTGCTATACTCGTTATCAAAGACAACCGACACAGGAGATGGCTATTATGGCGATTGGTGAACGCATCCACTTTTTCCGCACGATGCGGGGCATGACACAGAAATACCTTGGCATGGCGCTGGGCTTTCCGGAGAAATCCGCAGATGTTCGCCTTGCGCAGTACGAGAATAGTTCCAGAACGCCCAAGGCGGATGTAACCGCTGCGCTGGCACAGGTGCTTGACGTTTCGCCCAAGGCGCTGGATGTACCGGACATTGACTCCTATGTGGGGCTGATGCACACGCTGTTTACGCTGGAAGACCGTTACGGTCTTGAGGTATGCGAGTGTGAGGATGAGGTGCATCTGCGCGTTCATATCCACAAAGAACGCGACGCAGCGGAGCTTCACAGAATGCTTACCGCATGGGGCGAGGTTGCCGCCAAGCTGAAAGCAGGCGAGATCACGCAGGAAGAATACGACCGCTGGCGCTATCGCTATCCTGAGTTCGATACCACGCAGCGTTGGGCAAAGGTACCTTCGCAGGAACTCAGCGATATGCTGGTAGATGAATTTATTAAAAACAAGGAGTGAAGAAAAATGTACTTTACAGATATTAGTTATGTAGTGCATCCCGTCGGTAGAGTTACTCCCAATGGTGTTACTTTATTAGGAACTGCCTTTTTCATAAATCGAAGGGGCTTGTTAGCTACAGCAGCACATGTTACCGGAAATAACGATAGTGGTTTAGTTATAGTAATGAACAAGGTGAGTTCCATTCAAGACTACCAAGATACCTCTGATAACGCTATACAGTGTATCCCCGCAAAAATTAAGGAAATTAACCCTATTGCTGATGTTTGTATTTTAGAAGTTCCTACTATCGTACAATCGAATTTTATTTTGGATTCTACAGATTCAGTTCAAGTAGGTGAGTCTATAGCTGTATTCGGATATCCTCACTCCGATCATGGTAGAATGGTCTTGACTCAGCAAGACACATCCATTGGTGCTAAAATACTCATTGAATCAAGCGGTATAAAACTCAAAAATATTGTTTTGAACATTCAATCCCGTCCGGGTCAATCTGGAAGTCCTATTGTTATACCAGAGAAGCGTGCTATTGCAGGACTTTTAATAGGCTCCTACGCTCCACAAGTAAATGGTTCAATAAGTATCGGAGGAATCGATCCTCAAACCCTACATCAAACAACACACGCTATTTCAGCTGAATATATCAAGGAGATGTTAGAATGAACGATATTAGTGAAATTTTCAATGTTGATCCAAACTCTTGGATTGATTCATTGAATACATATCAGAAAAATATAATCAGCCAGCTATATGCACAAACAAATGACTATGAGGTAGTTGCAAACAAATGGCTAACAGCAACTATCCCGACTAATGTTCCTTTTGGAACACAGAAGAGCCCTTCTATCTTTTATGAAAAAGTTTTAGATGAAATCGAAGCGTTCTTTACTGGAGATGAAAAATACAAGGATAGCCGACTTGCCATCTTAAAAGAGTCTGGTGTTGTTCAAAGCTATGTTGTGGGTGGTATATCCATTGCACTTGCTCCTGTTCTGGGAACTTCTGCTCCTTTTTTAGCTCCTGTAATAGCTATCGTTTTACTTACCATCGGTAAGATTGGCTTAAATGCATGGCTCGCAACTCGCCGAGAAAAGAGAGAAAAAAAAAGCAATCCGGAAAAATAAACAAAAAGAGCTAACTGACGAATCAAAATCAGTTAGCTCTCTTTTTATGAATAATGAAATTCTGTTGCCAAATCGTTGCCACGAGGGGCATCAAAGCTCAAAAAGTCCAGTGTCTACGGGCTTTTTTGAACCTAAGCAATTATTCAAACTCAATCGTTGCCGGCGGTTTTGTGGTGTAGTCGAACATGACGCGGTTGATGTTCTTGACCTCGTTCACGATGCGGTTTGCGGCGGTGGTGATGGTCTCCGTCGGCAGGATCGTGACCTCGGCGGTCATGAAATCCGTCGTGGTGACGGCGCGCAGAGCGATGGCGTAGTCGTAGGTGCGCTCGTCGCCCATGACGCCGACACTGCGCATGTTGGTCAGCGCGGCAAAGTACTGGCTCGGGCGCTGGGCCATGGGCAGCTTGTCGATCTCCTCACGCCAGATGGCGTCGGCATCCTGCACGATGGCGACCTTCTCGGGGGTCACATCGCCGCTGATGCG
>OGOS01001548.1_pt1 | contig 14324 bp, 10 predicted proteins | sample 1552701 | NCBI WGS metagenome assembly OGOS01 (sample SAMEA2580128, study PRJEB22360) | human gut metagenome | biome: human gut; feature: human-associated habitat; material: faeces | place: Denmark | collected 2008/2010
GGCATTTTTACTGAAAGGGGGGATAGATTTTATGACAGCAGAAGAATACAGAGCACTATTAGATGTGGATTTTAACAATGTAAAAATAGAAGATCTGACTGATATTAGAAAAATTAAAATAGATAAAAATCAGCCACAGAGTAAGAGGCAGGCACAGTTCTTAAAACAGGTGGGAAATCCATATATGCTGCGTCGTGGAAGTATGATGATTAAGGTAAGCTTTGCGAATAATGGACTGTCGATGGAACAGGCATTTGAAAATCTGCTTTTGAATGTCTGAAAATTTGTGGTGGAATTTCAAAGTGATATGTGCTATGATGTTTTTGGTATAAAAATTCTAAATTAGTGCATATCACCTTATTGAAAAGTTATCTTCTAACTTAAACAACAATAGGAGGATGTGCATATGAGTCAGATAAGTCAGATCAAAAAGATCTATCATGCAGCCATCTATGTTCGTTTATCGAAGGAAGATGGCGCTGTTGCTTCACATGAAAAAACTGAGAGTAACAGTATCGCAAATCAGAAATCACTGATTAGAGATTTTCTCGAAAACAAAAATGATATTGAGGTTGTGCAGGAGTATGTTGATGATGGTTTCAGCGGCTCTAATTTTGAGCGACCGGCATTCCAGATGATGCTTGAAGATATTAAGAAAGGCAAAATTGATTGCGTTGTCACTAAGGATCTGAGCAGATTCGGAAGAGAATATATAGATTCAGGTATGTATATTGAGCGATTATTCCCTGCTATGGGAGTAAGATTTATTGCAATCAATGATGGTATTGATTCCGGAGAGGCAAAGTCGCAGTCAGATGAGATTATTATTCCATTCAAAAATCTTATTAATGATGCTTACTGTCGTGATATTTCAATTAAGATACGTTCACATCTTGAAATTAAGAGAAAGCAGGGAGATGTAATCACGGCATTTGTGCCATATGGATACAAAAAGAATGATAAAGATAAGCACAAACTGGAAATTGATGTATATGCAGCAAATGTTGTGAAAGATATTTTCAGAATGAAGTTGCATGGAAAAAGTCAGGATGCAATTGCATGTGAACTTAATTCATCAGGAATACTTCCACCGGCTGAGTATAAAGCAAGCACAGGAAGCAATTATCAGACATGCTTTAAGACAAAAGAAAAGTCGGAGTGGACTTCAGTCATGGTAAGGAGAATCCTTACAAATGAGGTTTATATAGGTAATCTCGTACAGGGAAAACAGACAACACCGAATCACAAGGTCAAAAAGACCATAATCAAAGAAAAATGCGAATGGATAAGGATTGAAAAGAACCATGAGCCGGTTATCACGGACAGGGATTTTGAAGTAGTACAGAGATTGCTTGCAATGGATACAAGAACATCACCGGACAGAGAGGAAGTTTATCCGCTGTCAGGGGTAGTTACCTGTGGCGGCTGTGGGATTCCCATGGTAAGAAAAACTTCAAAAGTGGGTGGTAAAACTTATGCCTATTATCTGTGTGCAACCCATAAGGATTCAAAGCAGTGCAGTTCCCACAGAATTTCCACGGATAAGTTGGAAGAAGTGGTGCTAGAGCTTTTACAGACACACATTGATAACATGATTGACCTTAAAAGAATTCTTTCTTTTATCGGCAACGTGCCGTTTCAGCAGCTTGATATGAAAAAGCTTGAGGAAAGGCGTGAAAAGAAACAGGCAGAAGTAGACAGATGTGCAGATCTCAGAGGAATGCTTTATGAGGATATGAAGGATGGTATTATTTCAAAGGAAGATTACAAGGAACTTCATGCAGCATATGAGCAGAGAAAAAAGAATGCTGAGATTGCTATTCATCAGATTGAATTGGAAATGGATGATGTGTTGAATCGTAAGAGCAAAGGCTTTGTATGGCTTGATTATTTTACGGAACATAAAAACATTGAGAAACTCACGAGGGAAGTGGTTGTATCTCTTATCCGTGAAATAAAGGTATTTGATAAGAATCACATTGAAGTAGTGTTTGACTTTGATGACTGCTACAAGGAATGTCTTGATGTAATAGAAAGTCAGGGACATTTTGTTGAAGTGGACAGTACGGGAAAACTGAATATCAGATTAAAGGAGGCTGTGTAGTATGGCAAGAAAGAGTAGAAAAAATACGCCGATTGCAGTTGCAGAGCCAACTGACAATCTGACAACAAAAGCAGTTTTAAGCCTGGATAAGGAGGCAAAACCATATCAGGTTGGAATCTATGCGAGACTTTCATTCGAATCAGAGGCGAATAAGGAAAGAGATACTGTAGATACACAGATTGCATATATCAGAGAGTTTATTAATGGGCAGGATGATATGGTAGAAGTTTGTGTGTATGCTGATATATCTGTTACAGGAACAACTTTTGAAAGACCGGAATTTGACCGTATGATTCATGATATCCGGGCAGGCAAAATCAATACTGTTATTACTCGTGATCTTAGCAGACTTGGCAGAAATTATGTGGAAGCAGGCAACTACATTGAGAGGGTATTTCCTTTTCTTGATGTGAGATATATTGCTATCACAGATGATTTTGATACTGCAAGACCGGGAACTGATTTATCCGTACCGTTTAAGAATATTGTGAACGAATATTATTCCAAAGACCTTTCAAAGAAAGTAGAGACCGGAAAGCATAGTATTTGGGCACAGGGCGGCTTCAGCGAGGGAACGCCACCATATGGATATTACAGGGCTACAGATGGTTCAAGAAAGCTTTTGATTGATGAAGAGGTATCTGACAATGTAGTTAGAATTTTTAATATGTTTTTGGATGGGAAGGGATATGCTGGTATTGCAAAGACTTTGCAATACGAAGGAATTCTTTCACCTCCGAAATACAGATTCTATAAGTCAGGAAAGATTGAACTTGCTGAAAAAGCAAGAGAATGGCACTATTCGCATGTAAAAGAGATACTCCAAGGGGAATATTACATTGGAAATATTGTTCATGGAAAGCAAAGGAAGGCTCTTGATACCGGGAGAAAGAATGTTAAAACAGATGCATCAGCATGGCAGCGAATAGAAAATGTTCATGAACCAATAATTGATAAGGACACTTTCTACAAAACAAGGGAGAGAATGGAGCATATCAAAAAGAAGCATTTAGAAGCATCAAAACCTAAAGCTGATGTTCCAAATAAGCCGGATAATATTCTGGTATATAAAACAAAATGCGCCTGTTGTGGAGGCAGTGTATTGATTGGCAGGCATCACACTTATTCAGAAAAGTTCTATTATAAGTGTAAGAACCGTAGAAAATTAGCTAGGCTATGTGAAAATAAGTACTCTTATGATTATTCTGAGGTTATGGATAGTGTTTTTTCTGTTATCCGTCAGCATATGAGTTTGTGTGTTGAGAAAACAAAGTTTGTTCAGAAGATGAACAGCAGAAAAGAGAATGTTCTTCAATATGATATTTATACCAAGCAGATAGCAAAACTTCAAAATGATGTAAGAAGAATTACCGCTAACAAAAGTGGTTTGTATGAAGATTATAGGGAACAGTTAATCACTGCGGAAGAACTGTGCCAGTATCAGAGAGAATATGAAAGCAGAGTAAATGAGATTGAAGCGCAGATTACTGAATTGCTTCATCGAAGAAGTCTGTATGAAAAAGAATTTCATATTGATGAAGGATGGGAAGAAACTGTCAATAAATATATGGCTAAAAGAAAACTTACAAAGGAGCTTGTGGATGCTTTTGTATCGGAAATTGTTTTTTATGATGGCAATATAGAAGTTAAGCTCTTGTATGATGATTTCCTAAAGGAGTTGCTTAAAGTGGCAGAAGAAAGAGAGGTGAGCAGCAATGGATAAGACGATAGCTCTCTATATGAGATTATCAGATGAAGATGACAACTTGGCTGCTCATGAGGAAAGTAACAGTATTTCCCATCAGCGAAAGTTAATGCTTGATCATATCCAGAAACTGCCTGAACTAAAGGACTGCAACATAATGGAATTTTCAGATGATGGATATTCCGGAGCAGACTTTAGCAGACCTAATTTTGTAAAAATGATGGATCTGGTAAAGGCTGGTAAGATTCAGGTTATTGTGACGAAGGACTACAGCAGACTCGGACGAGATTATCTTGAAGTTGGTAACTATATGGAATGTATATTTCCGGTTCTTCAGGTAAGATATATCAGCGTGAATGATAATTACGATTCTGCTAACAGCTTTGGTTCAACCGGAGGTATGAGTGTTGCACTGAAAAATCTTGTGAATGCATTGTATTGTAAGGATGCATCAAAAAAGGTAAGAGCCGCTAAGGCAGTGTTGGCTAAGCAGGGAAAGTACATTGCTGCATTTGCTCCTTTTGGATACCAGAAAAGTGAAGATGATAAGCATATGTTAGTGCCTGACCCAGTAACAGCACCTGTTGTCCAGCTGATATTTGAACTGGCTATTAAAGGCATGAAATACACCGAGATTGCAAATTATCTGAATAATAATGGATATGATAGCATATTTGAGTATTACCAAAAGATTGGAGTTAAGAGATGTTATGAAAGGGATATTGGTGAGCACATGTGGAGTGCCAGTACAGTAATGGAGATTTTATATAATGAAGTCTATATTGGTTCTGTAATCAATAACAAGACGGCTGATAATATTGATACCGGTCATCAGGTTGTGCAGAGAGATAAAGAGGACTGGATAATTGTTGAAAACTGTCATGAACCATTAGTTTCTGTGGAAGACTTCAAGCTTGCTCACAAGATGATAGCAAGACGAGAAGTGACGAAGAGAAAACCAAATGGAAAGTGGCGTAAATCGTATATTCGCTGTGGAATATGTGGTAAGGGACTTTATAAATACGGAAATAAATCCTCATACAGATGCCACAACGGTCATGTGTCACGTATTAGAGGTGAAGAACTTGAGGCGACACTTCTAGACATTGCTAGAAATATGGCATTGGCTCAGTTGCAGGAATTTGAGTTGAAAACTGATGGCGGTAATTGTCCAGATAATCTTGAAAGGGAAATCGAATCACTTAAAAAGTCAAAGGCACACTATGCAAAGCTAAAGTTTGAGATATACGATGATTATACAAAAACAAATATCACTCGTGATCAGATGGCAAAAAAGACTGCAGAAGTTAAGCAGAAAATCGCAGAGATAGAAAGTCTGATTACAGAGAAGCAGGAAACACTTGATATGCAAAAGGATCTCTTTCTTGATGCAAAGCAGGAACAGCTAACAAAGCTTAGTAAGTTGGATGAGTTTGATGAAGAAGTAATCAGATATCTCATTGATTATGTGTTGGTGTATGATAATGAGCATATTGAAATCAGATGGAACTTTGATGACTTTCAGGCTGGATGATGGTATAATCAGTAGTAATAGCGAGAAAACAAAATTATAAAGAAGTAACATGGGGAATCTTGCTAAAGGTTCCCCATTGATAAAAAAAATTAATTTTTTTTTGTTTCTTACTTGACACGAGCAGAAGCTCATCACGCAGTTTCCCCAGTTTTAAAACGAGTTATTCAGTATTTTACGCCTGATTTTTTGATTGGTCTTACAGCAACCGATCAACGACCAGACAAAAAGAAGTTGGAGACAATATTTGGTAATTATAAGACAGGCTTATCTTTGGTTGATGCGATGAAAAAGAAAATTGTTGCAGAGGCAAATGTATGTCGTATTGAAACCAATCTGGATTTGAGTCATATTCGATTCAATGGCAAAGATTATATTAATGCTGATTTGGAAAAGAGTATTCGTGTAAAGTCCAGAAATGAATTGATTGCAGATGTGTTATACAACTATTTTTCGGAAGGAAAAGCTGGGCAGTTGCAGGGAGTCGTGTTTTGTGTAAATACAAATCATGCACAGGAGATGGAGCGTGTTTTAAATGCGAAAGGTCTTTTGGCAAAGGCATATACCAGAAAAACAAAAAATCCAGATGAAGTTATGCAGCAGTTTCGCGAGAAAAAAATACGTTTTTTGTGTGCTTGTGAAATGATTTCGGAGGGATGGGATTATCCGGAGCTTGGAATTCTGGTAATGGCGCGTCCAACACTTTCCAAGGTCCTTTATATGCAGCAAATTGGCAGAGGACTTCGACGAACAAATACAAAAACGAACGTGTTTGTTATTGATGTAGTAGATGAGTATGGTGCCATGGCAAAACCGTGTTCCATGCATTCTATTTTTTCTAATTCATTTTACACTGCATTTGGAAGTATTTTAAAAAGAGATTATTCCGTGGGAGATATGATAGAAGTAGATGGTCTACATGAAACAGTAGAGCGTATTGTGCAGGTGGACATTGAAACTTTCGAAGAAAAATATGGTGATTATTTAAATCAGGAACAGCTGGCGAGAGAATTTTATTTAAGTACGGGAACTATTACCAGCTGGGTTACCAAAGGTAAAATTTCTCCGGATGAAATGATTGCTTTTGGAAGTAGAAAAATTTATCTTTTTGCACCAAAACATGTGAAGCAGATCCGTGAGGAAAATAATATTCCAGAACATACAGAGGAAACGATCAAAACGGACTTCTTTGATTTTCTGGAAGAACGTGATTACAGTCTTTCTTACAAGATGCCGTTTCTTCTTTCATTCCTAAAAAATATGAATGAAATTGGAGATGCAAAAATTGATAATGTGCTCACAGATTATATTGCTTTTTACCAAGACAGGATTGATAAGGGACTTCCGGTAGATCGATCAAGTTGTCCATATAATGCAGAACGATTGAAAGATCGGAAATATATTAAAAGCAATATGCTGACAAATCCTTTTGAAAAATTTGAGCGTAAACGGTTCCTGTATTATTCAAAGGATTTGAATGTGATTTCTATGAATCATGCGCTTTTTACTAAACTGAATGAAATAGATTTGAAAAAGGTGAAGAAGCAGATGGAAGAAGATTTGAGTAAATACTATGAAAATATTGAATAAAAGTAGATAAAAAAGAAGATTAGGAGATATAAATGGAGAATAAAGTATTTGAAATAACACCAGAAGTTAATAGTGCACAAGAATTCATTGAAATAGCACAAGATTTTTCTAACCCACTTGATTTAGTAAGAGAAGCAATAAGTAATGCGTTCGATGCAAAAGCAAAGAATATTTTAATGGATTTTAGTGTGATTTCAGAGTATGGGGAAAAATTACTTAAAATTGAGATAACTGATGATGGGCATGGAATGGATGCAGAAGGATTAAAATCATTCTTTGATTTGGGAAATTCGTCACGTAGGCTGGATCAAGAAGCTATTGGTGAGAAAGGGCATGGAACAAAAGTATTTTTCAACAGCAAGAAAATTGAAGTTGTAACGGTAAAAAATGAAATTCGATACAGAGCAGAAATGGATGAACCCAAAAAGAAGTTGTTTGGTCACAGAATTCCTAAGGTAAATGTTACAACAGAGGAAGTGGATGGTGCAACAACAGGAACAACAATTTTGATATATGGTTATAATAATAATCGACGTGATAAGTTTACACATGAACAGTTGAAAGATTATATTAGATGGTTTACTAAGTTCGGATCTGTAGAAAAGGAGTTTGGAATTGAAAAAAATTCTGATGTGATTTTGAAATTAAAAGGTGTTGATCACGATGGATACGAAGAACTTACATATGGTCATGTATTTCCGAAAGAAAGTAAAAAGGTATCAGATTTGTTTGATGAACATATGGTTGATGCTCCAAAGTGGTATTGCAAGAAAATAGTAAAAGAGGGTAGTTTAAAAAATCAGCCGGAAGTCCATTATCAGGCAGTGTTTTATGTGGAAGGATTAAAAATAAAATACGATTACAATCCCATGATAAGGAGAAGTGGATATTCTGCACCGGAGGGATCATATACGGTTCAAGATAGATATGGTGTATGGCTTTGTAAGGATTATATGCCAATACAGAGGAAAAATGAGTGGGTTACTTCAAAGGGAACAGAGTACACAAGATTCCATGCATTCGTTAATTGTCAAGATTTAAGATTGACAGCTAATAGAGGGTCAGTAGAGAATACACCATCTGAAATAATGCAGGATTTGCGAGATGCAGTTAAAAATATTTATGATGAAATAATTCAGAGTGATGATTGGAATGATTTGGAATGGTTGGAATCTGAAGTTGGAGCTTATAATACAGTTGAAAAAGAAAAGAAGGATTTTAAACGTAGAATAGATAAGGTAAATCGTGCTAGAATAGCAGAGTATCATGGAATTAATCTTATAGAACCACAACAGGAAAATGGTGTTTTTACAATTTTTATGCAGTTAAGTAGTTATGATCCTGCATTGTTCCCATTTACTGTTGTAGATTATGATACACATTCAGGAATTGATGTGATTGTAAAAGCGCAAGATAGTATGCCCATTAAAACATCAAAACTATTTTATGTAGAATTTAAAAATTATTTACAGAGAGATTTTAATCATTCTTTTGAGAATTTACATAGTATAGTTTGTTGGGATATTAATTTAAATGAGTTGAAAAATAATGAAGAAGTAAAAGATATTGCAAATGCGAGAAGAACTTTAAAAATTATTCCACCTGTAGGAGAGGGGGATTATACAAGATATTATTTGGATTCAAAACGAGATGATAGAAAAATAGAAGTATTTGTTCTGAAATATTATCTTGAAGAGAAATTAGAAATAAAATTTGTGCCTAGAGCCGAAGACTCTATTGTATAAATGCTAAAAGTGAAGTTAGAGAAGCAAAGAACTGTTATACTCTTGGTTTATTGATAACAAAAATTAATGAGGCAACGAGGTCTGTAAAAAATACAGAGGGGCGAGAACAGTATGAATAATTTAGAATATAAGGCAACATTAAAAAAACATATAGCAACACACACGGAGCGATCTGCAGAAGATCGTTCCGCGGTAAGTTATTTAGAGACTGTTTTAAATCCTGAAGGTAGGATTAATACTTCTTTTGCAAGTGATGATAAATGGCCTAATCATGATGGGACGTTTGAATATGTTTCAAATCCGGATATTTCGAGACAACCAGAACAAAATTTTGTTGTACAAATTAAAGGAACACACAGTTATACGGAAAGCAATGGGGTCATTTCATATTGTTTAAAGAGTTTGGCTTTTCCTGCGTACATAGCATACGAGGTTACTGCTGATCCGGGAATTTTATTTATTGTTCTTAACCCTGATATAAGAGGAGAAAGACGTATTTTTTGGAAATATATATCCCCTTCGTTTATAAAAAATATTAATTTTAAACAATCAAGTGTAACTATTAAGTTGTATCCGAGAGATGAAATCAAAGATACAGATGAAAGTATTGATTCATTTTGTAATAAATTGGATCAAGTTGTAGATACTCATTTGTTTTTAAGTAAATTGGATAATGAGTGTTTGACAAAGGAAGATGCATTAAAAATTATTCATTATAAATGTGAAGAAATTTCTATGGAGATTGATAGCGTAAGTAAGAAAACTGAATTACGTGATTTTATTTCAAGGAAGATAGTTAAAGGATTGTATGATCTATGTTATTCTGTATTAATTTTGAATGCTGTAAAATTAGGTTATACAGATATAAATCAAAAACTAGCGTGGGAAGTTTCTCAATTTAAACCTGATACAAAATATTTATATAACTTTTTGAAGGGATTAAAATATATAGGTATTAGAATGCCTGGAGAAGGTCAAGCCGAAAGACTTATGCTAAAGTATTATAATTATTTATGGGAAATACGAAAATTTTTGAAAAATAATTTCGGAATAGAAGTATTAGATAATTTATCAAAATTCCCATTGGATGTGGATACATTAGATAAGGAGTATTATAAATTGGTTGCAGACAATATTACAAATGCTAATCTGACTCCTAATAATGTAAGAGTCTCAAGATACTATATTCAAAAAATTGTTCCATTTTATGTTGATGGAGAAAGATATTTTGAGATTACCCTTCAACTTGCAGGACTATATGCGACAAAATACAATAGGATAACAGTCTATAGTAAAAAGTATATTTCAACAAAATATTCAATTCAAATTGCTTATACGGAGACGGATTTAGAACTTTGGGGAATAAAAAACAAAATAAAGATTTTGAATAATTGGAAAGTTGCGATTGATCCTGTGTGCCTAAACAAGTTGGCAAAAATGTTAATGTTAAATACTAAGCTTAACCGAAATTATGGCGAATATGTAGCATTAATGGGATTTTTGACCGATACAGAGATGGATTTATTACAAATTATTGATTTGAGTGACGAAAGATTTCAACAGGTTTATGATATTATATATGCTTCAACAAACACACATGATTTTGGAGAGGTTATTTTAAAGATACGCGAGAACTATGCAGCGTCTTCAAATAAAGTGGGTAGGTACACGATTAGGTATGCATTGTTGAATTTGAGAGAAGAAATATTGGAAGCGTTGTTGCCGAACCAATATAATAGCAGATGTTTATCGGATGAACTTTATATAACAAGCAAATGTTATCCGTTTGAACAAAAGCCATTTCTTTTAAATTTGGCAGGAAAAAGAACTGCGAAAGGTAATATAACAGATATTATCGAAATTGTGAATGATAGACGTAAAGTCGAAAAAGTATTGCCATATTTAAAGATTGAAAAGTTAATTAGTGAAACAGGAGAATTGTTTTTTGATAAACGAATAATTGCAAGTGACAAAGCAATAAAGCAATATAATAATAGTTTGGATACATGGGAACAGAAAAATGGTTTTAAAATAAATGAAAAGGAAGGGATAGTATCTATTGATTCTTATGAAAGTACAACGCTTTTTATATTACGCAGATTATTAGAACTATCACATATTCCTGACAGAGATCAACAAAAAAGCAATGAGAAATATCTTAGGGAATGCGGAATAGAATTTGAAGATGATTTAAAAAGGATTGCAATGAAGTATCTTTTTGTATCATCTCAGGTAATGTTGATATATGGTGCGGCAGGTACAGGTAAGACAACATTAATAAAATATATATCTGAAATGATGAATCAATCTAAAAAATTGTTTCTAGCAAAAACACATACTGCATTGCATAATTTACAGAGAACAGTATGTGATGAGGGATGTAATACACAGTTTTCTAGCATAGATAGTGTAATAAAAAGTAAGGAAACTATGGATTTCGATATTATTTTTGTTGATGAATGTAGCACAATTGATAACCGTACAATGAATGAGTTACTTAATAAGATAAATAAAGGAACGAGATTGATTTTCTCTGGAGATATATATCAGATTGAATCAATTGATTTTGGAAATTGGTTTTACTACGCAAAGGATATTATTAAGGCGAAGGGGGCTAATATTGAACTTTTACATAATTGGAGAACGGATAAAAGAGATTTAAGCAGTTTATGGGATGAAGTTCGTGAAAAAAAACCTATTATTACTGAAAAATTGTCAATAGATGGGCCTTTTTCTAAAGATTTATGTGAAGATATATTTGAATTGGAAGATAATGAGGTTGTATTGTGTTTAAATTATGATGGAAAATTTGGCTTAAATAACATAAATCAATATTTTCAAAATGCCAATACAAAAAGCAAAGCATTTTCATGGGCTGAATGGAGTTTTAAAATCGGAGACCAAATTATTTTTTTGGATACAAGGCGTTCATCATTGCTATACAATAATTTAAAAGGAAAAATAGAGAACATAGAAAAAACGGCTTCATCAATTATATTTACACTAAATGTCAAAACCTATTTGGCAGAAGAACAATGTCAAAATGAATCTTTTGAGTATGTTGAAAATACTGATGATGGAACAAAGATAAAGTTAGAAGTTATTGCCTGGGATGATGAATTATCAGAGGAAGACAGAATAAAGACGGTGATACCATTTCAGCTTGCATATGCCATTTCAATTCATAAGGCGCAGGGGTTGGAATATAACGCAGTTAAAGTTGTAATTCCTTCAAACAATGCAGAAAGAATTACACATTCAATATTTTACACGGCTATAACACGTGCAAAAGAAAAGTTGACAATTTTTTGGAGTGCTGAAACAATGGATGCAATTGTGAAGAGTTTTACAGAGAAAAAGGTAGAAAACAAAACGCTTCAGATAATTAAGCAGAAACTAAATATTCAAGAAGAATAGAAATATTACTACAGAAATATTTAAAAAACGATATATAGTGGATTTGTTTAAAAGAAACACATCCGGTACTCATACGATAAACAGAGCAGGAAGCCTGTCATCAAAGCCAGCATTTGGAATGGAGAACAGGTGATTTCTATGGAACAACGGAGGCAATTGAATTATATTACTGATGATCGAACACTTTTTTTGATTATCGGATACAAAGTGTTCGATAAGTGACAGGTGGTAACTGTTTATCAGACACTTACTGGAAATAAAAATCACATTATTAGATAAATACCAGGAGGCTTACATCATGGAACGAGTAGAAAAATTCTTAAAAGAAGCAGAAACATATTATTTAGCAACCGTAGAAGGCGACCAGCCAAGAGTCAGACCTTTTGGTACAGCACACATTTTTGAGGGAAAACTTTATATTCAGACAGGTAAGGTGAAAGAGGTATCAAAACAGATTCATGCAAATCCAAAGGTAGAAATCTGTGCATTTAAAAATGGAGAGTGGCTCCGTGTAGCAGGAGAACTTGTGGAAGATGACAGAAGAGAAGCCAGACAGTCGATGCTTGATGTTTACCCATCATTACAGAAGATGTATTCAGCAGACGATGGAAACACAGAGGTGTTTTATTTTAAGAATGCAACAGCAACATTTTCATCATTTACGCATGATCAGGAAGTAGTGAAGTTCTGATGACAAAGGATGAGTGGTACAGGCAATTGTTCGAGAGACTGGACAATTCCAAATTTCGAAGCAGCTTTCATTTGAAGCAGAAAGACATAGATTACATAAACCAAAAGGGACTTGATACGATCAGACAACATGCAAAGGACTTTATTGCAAAGAGAGAAGCTCCCGCATTTATAGCAAATGATGGCAAACAGACTCCTATGAGGGGGCATCCGGTATTTATTGCCCAACATGCAACTGCAACATGCTGCAGAGAGTGTATCCGGAAGTGGCACAAAATGCAGCCGGGCAGGGAACTGAGTCAGGTGCAGCAGGATTATCTTGTAGATATAATTATGACATGGATTCAAAAAGAACTGGAAAGGCAGAAAAAGAAATTATGAAAATGCAGATATTTGTAGATGCAGATGCGTGTCCTGTAGTAGGCATTGTAGAAGAAATAGCGAAGAAATATAGTATTCCAGCCACATTGCTGTGTGATACGAATCACGTATTATATTCAGACTATAGCGAAGTGATCGTAGTTGGTGCAGGAGCAGATGCTGTAGATTACAAGCTGATCAGCATTTGTCATAAAGGGGATGTCGTAGTATCTCAGGATTATGGTGTCGCTGCTATGGCACTTGGAAAAGAAGCGTATGCCATTCACCAATCCGGTAAGTGGTACACGAATGAAAATATTGACCAGATGCTTATGGAGCGGCATCTTAACAAGAAGGCAAGACGCAGCTCGCATAAGAATCATATGAAGGGACCGAGAAAGCGTACAGAGGAAGATGATGTACGCTTTGCTCAGTCTTTTGAAAAACTCATACGGATGGCAAAAGCAAAAGAAGGTGCTCAGAGTGGGATTATTTAAGAAAAAGACAGTTACAAAGACTTATGATAAAGAAAATAAGAAGCCGGTAATTAAGGCAAGCATCTGTAACGGTGAGCAGGTTGCCGGTTTTAAGGACATCCATACAGGTAAGATCGAAGAGGTTATGCTGATTAAAAGTCAGGAGGATCTTGATGAATTCAAGAAAATGTATGGAATAGATGGTGAGATAGAAAAGGAGTATTGATATGAGCATATTAGGAAATATACTTTGGTTTATTTGTGGTGGGTTGTTAAGTGGTCTGTCATGGATTGTGGCAGGATGCCTGTGGTGCATTTCTATCATAGGAATTCCAATAGGCTTGCAGTGTTTTAAGTTTGCAGGATTGGCCTTTTTCCCATTTGGGAAAGAGGTGGTATATGGCGGAGGCACGATCAGTTTCCTTGCAAATATCACGTTGAGTGTGTAATAATGATGCAGTATTGTGGAAAAGAGAAGAAAAAGTAGGGTTTGACCACAAGATGTTGTGGTTTAAGGGCAAAAATTAGACCAAAAAATGGCTAGTTTCTGCCCGATTTTTTTGCCCGTTTTTAAAGATGCATAAAGTTAAAAAGTGGTTTTGGAAGTGATTTGGAGTAAGCGCCTAGTTTCAGGGTGGATTTAAAATCATCGTAAGCGCCTAGTTTCAGGGTGGATTTAAAATCATCACAAAATTTGCCATAATTA
>OGOS01001565.1_pt1 | contig 14201 bp, 16 predicted proteins | sample 1552701 | NCBI WGS metagenome assembly OGOS01 (sample SAMEA2580128, study PRJEB22360) | human gut metagenome | biome: human gut; feature: human-associated habitat; material: faeces | place: Denmark | collected 2008/2010
TTGGCACCGTGCCGGGCACCGGCCTGCCCCGCATCCTGGACGTGGGCCAGTGCAACGACGCCTACAGCGCCATTCAGATTGCCGTGGCACTGGCGAACGCCTTCGAATGCGGCGTGAACGACCTGCCGCTGTCCTTCGTCCTGTCCTGGTACGAGCAAAAGGCCGTCTGCATCCTGCTGACGCTGCTGCACCTGGGCATCACAAACATCAAGCTGGGACCCACGCTGCCGGCATTCATCAGCCCGAACGTGCTGAACTTCCTGGTGGAGAAGTTCCAGATTGCCCCCATCACCACACCGGAGCAGGACCTGGCGGAGCTGCTGGGCGAATAGCCGCAAGGCACCGTATTCTAAAACAACGCGCGCATGGCGGCCGCTCCCTGAGGGCGGCGCCTGCGCGCGTCGCGCATTTCAGGGCAGTAAGGCCCGCACGCCGGACCCACCCCATACCGGGTGCCGCCGTTACCGAAAGAGAGGATGCGCGCCCGCTGCTCCCCAGTCTGCAGCAGATACGGTCGGCAGCTTGGCGATGAGCTTGCGGTAGATGCGGTCGCGGATCCACGGCTCTGTGGACAACGCCACCGCATCATCGATGTTCACCCATTTGACGCCGCTGTTCTCGTCGGGGGCAATGCGCAGCACCTCGGAAGGATCCACCACCGCCAGGTACGTCACGTTCAGATGCAGGTGCGACCCCACATACACGCCGCGCTTCCTGTGGCCGTCCACGGTCAGCACCTCCAGCGAATAGATGCCGCATGGCACCAAACGCGCATGCGATACCCCTGTTTCCTCCTGCAGCTCGCGCAGCGCAACGGCGGCAAGGTCGCATTCGCCATCGGCATGCCCGCCGATCCATGACCAGGAATCGTAGATGTTATGGTAGACCATCAGCGTGCGCTGCACCGCCGGGTCCACCGTCCAAATAGAGCAGGCGAAATGCGCCAGGCTGCTGCGTTCGAAGCAATCCGGGTGCTGCCGCAGATACGAAAGCAGCACACCGCGATCAACCTGCTCCTGCTCGTTAAACGGTCGGTAGGCAGCCAGCTCGGACGCCAGCCGACACGCACCGGCGTCCCCGTCCCAGGCAGCTCCATCCGCCCGCTTGTCTTCGCGCATACCGGCAACCATGGCGGGCCTACAGCGGCAGGCGGTACAGGCGGCGGTACACCTTCAAGATGTCATCGCCTTCCATGCTGGAGGCGAATTCCACGCTGCCTTCTTGCGTATCAGGCGCCAGCAGCCCGTTTTCCTCCAGGCGATGGCGCAGATGATGCGCCGTGCCCTGGCCGCCGTCGAAGAACGGCACGTCGCCCACGATGCGACGGATTTGCTCACGCACGAACGGGTAGTGCGTGCAGCCCAGCACCACGCTTCCCACGTTACCGGCATACGGTGCCAGCAAGTTCTCCAAATAGTCGCGCATGGGCTTGCCGTCAAGGTCGCCGGTCTCCACCAAGTCGGAAAGGCCCGGGCACGGCAGCTGCACGATGCGGTCGTCGGACATCCAGCCGTATTCGCGCACGAGCTGCTTATACGAATCGCGCCGCAGCGTCATGCGCGTGGCCATGACCAGAATGTCACCGGGCATGTTCGCCTTCAGCGCCGGCTTTAACGCGGGCTCCACGCCCAAGATGGGAAGCTCCGGATGCGCGGCACGCACGGTTTCCTTCGCAGCACTGGTGGCCGTGTTGCACGCGATGACAATGGCCTTCACGCCGTCATCCACCATGCGGTCCACCACGTTGCTGGCCAACTGGCGCACCTGCTCGTCTTCTTTGTCGCCGTACGGCGCATTCGCCGAATCGCCGTAGTAGATGAACTTCTCGTGCGGCAGTTCGCGTACCATGGCCTTCAAAACGCTGATGCCGCCGACGCCCGAATCGAACGCTCCAACGTATCCGTCGTATTTCGCCATTGCCCCGTGCGCCTCTTTCCCTTTCTACACATCTCCCGGATGTGCAAGCTCGCCTGAGATACAAACGATACTACAAGGGGGCGCCATGAAGCGGCCCGGACGGGGCAGCCACATGGAAACAAGACGGCGTGCCGCGCCCGAACGGGCCGCCTATTCGTTGATATGCACGTGCGGCATATCCGAGTATTCGTGCTGTTCGCCCATGTAGATGAAGTAATCCGCCAGCGCGTCGGCCAGCGATTGATCGTGCGTGGAAACGATGAGCGTCTTGCCGGAATCCTTCAGCTGATGCAAGAACCCGTACAGCCAGTCGCGCGTCTTCACGTCCAGCCCGTTCAGCGGCTCGTCGAAGCAGTACACGTCGGGATTCATGCTGAGGATGCAGGCGATGGCCACCTTCTTCTTCTCGCCGCCCGACAGGTTGTACGGGGCGCGCTTGCGCAGCTTCGCAATGTCCAGCAGCGCGCACACATCGTCGACGCGCTGGGCAACCTCGGACTCCGGCAGCCCCATCTGCCGCGGACCGAACGCGATTTCTTGCTCCACGTCCGAGCAGAACAGCTGCGCGTCGGAATCCTGGAAGATGAAGCCCACGCGCTGGTGCAGCCTCTTCGCGAAGGCGGGATCCTTCATGCTCTTCTCGTTAACGCATTCCCCATCGAAGTAGTAAGCACCCTGCTGCGGAAACACCAACCCGTTGATGGCCTTCAGCAGTGTGGATTTGCCCGAGCCGTTATAGCCCATCAGCACTGCGCTGTCTCCGGCTTCTATCTCCAGGTTAATATGGCGCAGCGTGGGCTCATCGTCGTAGGCGAAGCAGAAATCCTCGAAGCGGATAAGCGCCGGCGCACCCGGGTCGCGATGCGGATGGTGCAGGCCGGCGGGATGCCCCTGCGTCGTTGCGGGGTCCCGCCCCGGGGCGGGCATGTCCGCGTGTGTATACGGCTGCCGCGCCCCGTTGTGCACATGGGGACGGGGCTCTCCCTTGTGGGTATGCACGTACGTCATTGCACCGCTCCTTGCAAATAGATGAATGCCAGCACCAGGAACAAGGAAAACGCCAGCCACGCAAGATCGACCGGGCGCCACTGCCGCTCGCGCGGCACGACGTATTCTCCTTCGAAGCCACGGCAGCACATGGCATCGTACGTGGCATTCGCCGCCTCGCTTGTTTTCAGGAACACGACGCCGCCCACGCCGCCGATGGAAGAGCGTTTGTCGGCGTTACGTCCAACGCTGCGCAGCTTCAGCGCCGTCAGCACCTCGAGCGCGATCTGACCCAGCCGCACGATATTCTTCAGTGCTAGGTCGACCGTCAACACCATCAGGTTCGGCACGTGAAACGTGTGCAGCGCTCCTGTCAGCCGGTTGAACGGCGTGGTCAGCGCCACGGTCATAGCCGTGCCCACGGAAACCAACACCTTCGTAGCAATGAGCACGGCAGAATGCGACTGCCCTATGAACACGGCCGGGAGCATAATGGCGAACGTCAACGCCGCGGAAGCAAGCGCCACGCCCGCGATGCGCTTCAGAAGCTTGCCGTCAAGGAAGCACAAGCGCACCAGCAGGCACGCCAACATGATGAGCACGAAGAAGTAGTTACCGGAAAGCGACGTAAGCAGGATGTGAAGCAATCCGAACAGCAGCTTCGCCGGCGCCGAAGGGGAAAGCCTTCCCTCCACGCCGTCATCCAACCGAAAACGCGAGAGCACGCCCGTGATGGAGAGCATGCTCTTGCGGATGAATCCGTCGCGGTCGTGTTGCGGCTCGTATTCCTGGCTCTCAAGCAGCCAGGACGGTATGTCTTGTTCGGTTTCGGACAATTACGCCTGTTTCCCATCGAAATCAACGGATGGCTTCATGGCCGCCGCGACGATGCGGAAGATCACGACCAGCAGCGCAACACCCACGATAGCGCTGACGATATAGCCGGCAGCATCGGGCAATCCGCCCACGGAATAATCGGGCATCAGCGCCGTCCATTCCCAACCGTCGCCCAGGCCTACCGGTGTATAGCCTACCAGTTCTGCCAAATCCTCGGTACCCCATTCGCCCCAGGCATCACCCTGGGCAAGCAAGCCCAGCGGGGTTGCTGCAACCAGCACGGCCATCAGCGCGAACACCGATGCGAAAGCTTTGTTCCCCTTCGAGGCATCGTTCGTCTGCCGCAGGCCGAACGACGGCGCCGTCTTGCGCACGAACGCCAAAATGCCCACCGTGAAGACAACTTCGGCCGCACCGAAGACCGTCAGATGGCCGATCATCATGGCGGGAACGGAAACCCACAGCGGATACGGGCAGAACAGCGCCTGACCGCTTCCGTCCGTGAACAGTAACGGCTGCACGCCGAATTCGATGGCCGCACACAGTGCCGCGCAGTTGATACCGACATAGGCGCCCACGCCGGCGGCAACCAGCTCGCCGCCAAAGCCCTTTGCATGGGGCTTGATCAGCGAATAGATGCCGTAGCCCACCATAGGCAACACGAAGGCCATGTTGAAGCAGTTTGCGCCTATGGCCAGGATGCCGCCGTCGCCGAAGAACACCGCCTGGATGATCAGCGCAATGGATACTGCGATGCATGCCGCCCACGGGCCGAACAGCACGGCCACCAGCGTCCCGCAAACCGCATGCCCGGTAGTGCCGCCGGGAAGAGGCACATTGAACATCATAGCAAGGAAGCAGAATGCCGCGGCAACGCCCAGCAGCGGCATCTTGTCCCGCGGGACCGTTCGCTTGACCACCGTTATCGCATGTGCCCAGATGGGCACCATGGCAATGCCGAACACGCCGCACGTCGACGGGCTCAGATAATTCTCGGGAATGTGCACGTGCCAACCCCTTTCCTACAGTGTGACAATTTTAATATCCGTCACACTATCGCAGCCGGAGGTTTTACGCAACTATGATTTTCACTGCGCAACCCGAAACGTGCATCCCGGCCCGCGAGCGGAGGCGGGCGCGCTTCGCCCGTCCCACCCCGCCGACCCCCCCCCTTGCGCGAAGGAGCCCGCGGGCGGCATCGGTCAGCAGGGACCCTGTCGCAGGGGCTCGTCGTGCATGAACTGGTAGATTGCCTGCGAATAGTACGCGTCGCCCAAGGCGGATGGATGCGTGTAATCGTAAAAGAAGTACGGGTCGTATTCATGATTCGAGAAGTCGGCGCATCGCACCCCGTATTTCTTGCAGATCCCCCGCATCCGATCGTAGTACTTCGCCCGGACATCCTTGCCATAGATGGTCTTGTCGTAGGCAACGCCCTTTGAAGGCTGCAATATGACCAGCGGTTCCACCCCGGTTTCCCGGCAGACTTCCAGCACCAGCTCGAACGCGCGGTACTCGCTGTCGCTGTAGGGCTTGCCCTCTTTGAAACCCCAGGAGGCACGAGCTCCCTTGACCCAGGTCTTGAAGGGCTTCCCCTTCCCGTACCATTTATGGTAGAAGCCGTAGGGGTTCTGCCCGGACTTCTTGCGCGCAGCCGCGTCCGCCTGGGCGAAGATATTCTTCCAGTCGGGAATCTGCTCCTGCCCCGAGGCATGGGAGCGCTGCGTTTCGGTCAGCGCATGGGGCATGCCGGAAACGAAATCGGCTCCCCCCTCCTTCGGATGGCGCAGCAGATGCTTCAGCTGGATATCGGAAACCGTCTGCCCCACCGTATCGTCGATGCCGTCGACCAGACCGCTCAACCCCAGCCCCGCATCGGTGCGGTTCACGCCATATTCGGAGGCCATGGTCTGCCGAATCTCGTCCTTCGTGCTATCAGACACCGCACTGTTCTCCATAAGCGCACGCCAAGCGCCAACCGAGAACGTAGCCGGGAACGATGCCTGCGGATTCCGATAGCACATGAACCATTGCATGCTGGGCATGATGACCACGCGCTTATCCTGCAACTGGCCGGAGAGCGCACCGATCTCGATGGCATCCCACAGGTTGACGATGGAGCCGCGGCCCATGGCCATGACATCCATGCCATAATTGTTCTGGCGGAACAGGGTGACCATATGGAACTTGCTGTTGGCACGACGCGGGTTCAGCTCGGAGGAACCGAACACCGGTACCGGGTTGTCACCCTGCGCCACGCGATTCTGGTAGGACGACAACATGAAACGGTAATTCTTAAGCTCCGGGAACGACGGATAGGACACGTAGGGCTTGTGCTCCGTGTTGACCGGGGAAAGCTTCCCCGTTCCCGCAAAAACGCCGAAGCCGGCAACGACCAGGCAGACCACGACAAGCAATACGGCAAAGCGCTTCATATCCGCCTCCTAGAATCCCGCGTAGATGGGACCCGCCGGAACGCCGTAGGACGAGAAGAGGAAGAACCAAACCAGGATTGCCGCCAGAACTGCCTGGATGACGAACCAGGCAAGAAGCGCTGACGGCGCAGACGAGAAGAACCAGGCGCGCACCTGCTGCGCCCACGGATGCAACCGTTCAACGGGCCCTTTCTTCCGCACGGGGCGGGCCGCCTGCGCGGAAGCCCCCTTCTGGGGCGCATGGCCTGCAGCACCGCGCCGAGCGGCCGTCTTCGTCCGAATGCCTGACATTGGTTTTTCCACCTCGTTCGTTTTCGCCCGCAACGCTACAGGCGAATCTCCACCTGATGGATGATCGTATTCACGCTGTTCATCTCGCTGCGCTCCACCGCCGTGGGAGCAATCTCCACGCCGAACTCATCCTGCAGGCGCACCAGCACCTCGATGCCGCCCATCGAATCCAGCAGGCCGGCGGCGAACAGGTCCATATCGCGTTCGTCGCGCACAATGTCGTCGCCGCATACGTCCTCGAGAATGTCGAGGACCTTCTCTTCCACTTCCGCCTTATCCATGTATTCCTCCTAAGATGTAACTGATCTGCCCCGAGAACAGGGCGAAACCGAACATGACCAGGTTAATGGTCACCGCCCACGAGAGCGCCTTGAACCACAAATCGCGCTTATGCCGCTTGTAGAAACCCGACTTCTTCTGGAAGACATCGGTCAGCGCCAGCAGGGCGCCATGGTACAGGCCATATGCCAGGTAATCGGGCGTCAGGCCATGCCAGGCACCCATGAGCGTCATATTTATCAGGTAGCCGCACACCGCGCAGGTAAGGCGCGAATCGAACAGCTTGCGCTTCAGGGCGAAGAAGGTGAAGCGCATGAACACGAAGTCGCGCAACCAGAACGACAGCGTGATATGCCAGCGGTTCCAGAAGTCCTTGATGTCCAGGGCCGCGAACGGCGCGCGGAAGTTCCGCGGCGTCTTGATGCCGAAGCAGTAGCTTGCTCCCATAGCCATCATGGAGTAGCCGGCGAAATCGAAGAACAGATAGAACCCGTAAGCCCAGCCGTTAACGGTGGCATGCCATAGGTTGTCCCATGCCGACGTCGATGCCGGATACGGCCCGGGCACCGCCCACGGTTGGAGCATCGTGGCAATGACCAGCTGGTAGACCGCCCCCAGCAGCAACAGCATCACGCCCCGCGTCAGCAGGTCCACGTACTCCGAGCGGCTCCACACCTTGGCCGCATCCTCCTTGAACCGGCGATAGCGGTCGATGGGGCCCGAGGTGATAACGGGGAAGAAGCACACGAAGTACAGCCAGTCGGATGCCTTCATGTCCTTAATCAGGTCATCGCGGATCTCGATGATCACGGAAACGGATTTGAACGTCAGGTACGAAATGCCGATGAAGCCCCAGATGTTCTGGTCGAACACCGCACCGATCTTGCAGGCCGCCAACGGCACCAGCGAGATTGCAAGCGCCACGCGGTATTTTGCCAGGCTCTTTTTGCCCTGCTTCCATTCGTGCAGCACGAAGGCGGTGCAGGCCGCCTCTACCGCCAGAAATGCTGCGAAGGCGCCGAACTGAACGGCATCGCGGCAGAACAACAGCAGCAAGAAGAACGCAGTGGCCGCCATGCCCCAGCGGCGCAGCGGCTTTTCCCGCAGGCCCAGCACAATGGCGGGAATGACTGCTGCGGCAAGCAGCAGGAAAAACGAGGGAGAGGTATAGAAGCCCATAATGATATTTCCTGCGCGCTAGAGGCGTGCAAGCGCCTTCCGGTCGCATTTGCCGTTGGGGGTCATAGGCAGAGCGTCATGAAAGACCACTTTCCGGGGAATCATGTAGTGCGGCAGCACGTCCTTCAGCGCCTCCTTGATGCCCAGACCTTGGCGGAAGTCGGACTCCGTCCGCTCCCCTTCCCACACCACATGGGCAACCAGGTAGCGAATCTGCCCGTCTTTGACGGAAGGAACCACGCACGCCGCCTTAATGCAGGGCAACCGGCGCAGGTTCTCCTCGATCTCGCCCAACTCTATGCGGAAGCCGTTCATCTTCACCTGCAAGTCCAGGCGACCGCGGTAATGCAGCATGCCCGACGCATCCAGCCATCCTTCGTCGCCGGTGCGGTACGTGCGTACCGGCTTGCCGTCGACCATGTCGGTGCCGAACGCCTTCGCCGTCAGGTCGGGACGCCCCAGATAGCCGCGCGCCACGGTGTCGCCGGCAATCACGATCTCGCCGCATTCGCCCGCAGGCACCGGCTCTCCGTTGTCCGCCACGATGTCGATGCGCGTGCCCTTGCGCGGCCTTCCCACCGGCAGAGGGTCGCTGGATGCGGCCATCTGCCCGGTCACCGTGCACGCGGTTACCGCCACCGTCGATTCGGTGGGGCCATAGCTGTTGACAACCTGGGCGCGCGGGAACCGCTCCAGCAAACGGGCGGCGGTACCGTTGGGAAGCGTCTCCCCGCAGAACAGGAACAGGCGCACGTCGGGCATCATCTGCTCATCAAAAGATGGCTCCACCAGGCACATCTCGGCAAACGACGGGGTCGATACCCAGATGCGTGCCCTCGAGGCGGCAAGCGCTTCCATCTGCAAACGGAAGCTGTCCTGGCTTTCCTTGGTCAAGGAATACAGCGTACCGCCCGCCCAGAAGCTCATTGCCTGCTCGTAGACGGACAAATCGAAGGAAAACGGCGCCTGGTTCAGGAACACCGCCCCCTCGCGCTCGGCATCGCCCAAAGTAAGCGCCCAGCGGCAGAAGCCGTCGATGCAGGACGCCGTTACGCAGACGCCCTTCGGGGCGCCGGTCGAACCGGAGGTGAATAGGATATACGCCAGATCATCGCCCGACACCCATGCAGTGCGGTCGACCGACTCGAAGGCGGAATCCAGATCCGGCGCCGCAGCAACAGCCGCCTCCAACTGCTCGCGGTCAACGGTCTGTGCGGAGATTCCGGCATCGGGAAGGTCCTCGACGGCAAGCAGCAGCGGATCGCCAATCTGCCCGGCGATGTTCGCAACCCGTTCGGGGGGGAACCGAATGGCAATCCACTGGCACGTAAGGATGCCCCGTTTTCAGGCAGGCATGGAAGCACTCGATCATACGGGGAGATTTATGCCCGTACACCATCACCGGTTTCTTCACTGGGTAGCCGCTTTGCCGTATCAGGGACGCAATACCCTCCGACGCGCGCCAGTACGCACCATATGTCTCGCTTTCGCCATCGGACGTCTGCAGGGCAATCCGTTCCGGAAACTGTTTTGCATTACGCAGTGCGCGTTCGAGATACTCCACGATTCCCCGATTCCCCCGAAAGCGGCGGCGCCATTGCTCCATTCGGGAGCGGCCGCATCGCCCTATAATGTTGCTTCGTTTTGACTGAGTCGCAATTATCGCACAGCTAACTTTGGTTAATTCTATCGGGTATAATTTACTTTTAATTTACATTTGGAAATGCAATCCGGCACGACCCGGAAATCGCCCCCTATCGGCGAGAGCGTCGGTTCGGTATCTAATGAGAAACAACCGCAGAGATGATGGCATAATGGAACGCGGCCGTTGCGGAGCGCCCAACCGGCGGGCGCAGTGTATCCGCATTGCGCCGAACTCTAGGAAAAGGATGGCACGGCATGAACCAGCAGGGCACCACGCTCACGCAAATCGCAGATCGCTATGGCATCTCCACGCAAACGCTGCGTCGCCGCATAGACCAGCATCCGGAATTGGGCATTAAGGTGGTGCCACGCAAACGCACCACGCTGGATGCGAACCAGACCGCCGCCCTTTGCGGCATCTTGGACAAGCTGTACGCCACGGACGATCCGGCACCTGCCACTGTTGCCGCACATGAGCAGCGCGCGACAACGGCACGCACTTCGCATCCAGCGGGCCATGCCGGGCACTCGAAGCGGGGCAACAACCCGGCGGAATACGACGAGAAGCTGGCCGCCGCCCTGCAGCGCATCGCCGAGCTCGAGGTGTCGAACTCCGACCTGCTTACGGAAAAGCACCGCCTGGAGACAGACATTGCCGTGGCGAACGCACGTGCCGACGAACGCGGCGAGCGCATCTCGTCGCTTGAACGCCGTGCCGACGAATACCCGAAGCTGTTAAAAGCGGGCAAAGACGAGGCCCGTGCCGCCGGCCTGACGGAGGGCAAGGTCCAGGGACGCGAAGAGGGCTTGGAAGAAGGAAGGGAAGCCGGCATCGCCGAAGAGCGCGAACGCTGGAAGAACATGAGCCGATGGAAGCGCTTCTTCGCCAAGTAGCTGCCGTTACACGCCCCTGCAAGATGCCGCGCCGCAAGACAGCCGGAATGCCAGGGCGTCGTCTGCCGAGCCGCCAGGGCGTAAAAAATGTCACGATTTCACTTACAATGATGCGCCCGCTGTAGGGGGCAGCAGAGGCATATGCGTCTCGTGCATATATCTCATCATTACACATGACACACCAAACATGGTTTTCGCCCCTCCGTTTTTCGCATCCGACCACAACATGTATGTTGCGTGAAAACTGCCCTCAATTAACCGTTCTTTTGCGCATTCGGCACACTCCGGGACTACTTTGTCAAAGCGATAAAAACCGGACGCAAGAGAATCGAAACAAACGCACATGACTCAGCAGAACAGCATCGCAACCGAAATCGCCGCCGCCACAGAGGAGCCCGACCAAGCTGGCCCCGCACCGCGCAAGACGTTGAAAGACCGCGCACGGCATCTGGCAAAGCTCAGCGCCCAGATGATCTTGCTGGTTGGCATTTACGAAGCAGGCTGCCAGATGGCGAACTTCCTGCCCTTCGACCTGCCCGGCAACATCCTGGGTATGGCGCTGCTGCTGATTCTTCTGTGCACGCACGTGCTGCGTGGCCGCCATGTGGGCATGGCTTGCGACTTCCTAGTGGACAACATGTCCATCTTCTTCATTCCCGCCGGCGTGGGCATCATGGGCTGCTTCTCCCTGCTGCAGGACAGTGCACTGAAATTCGCCTTCGTCTGCGTGGCCACCACCGTCATCGTGTTCCTGGCCACGTCCTGGACCGTCATTGCCGTCTCGCGTTTGCAACAGCGCTCGCATGAGCGCAAAGCCAATCGCAATGCCACGGCGAACAACGCCATCCAGGCATAAGGGAAGGACGAAGGCATGTTGGACCAGATCTACTCTCTTACTACGTCTATTTCCGGCTTCCTGTTGGCGCTGCCCGCGCCGCTGCCACTGGTAATTGGCTGCGTTATCTCGCTGGCGGTGTTCCAAGCCTGCGTGTGGTTGTACCAACGCGTGAAGTCTCCGCTGCTGAATCCGCTGCTTGTGACGCTTGCAGTCATGATTATGCTGCTTCTGGCATTCGGCGTGCCCATGAACAGCTACGAGGATAGCGTGCAGCTGTTCTCGTTCATGCTAGGGCCGGCCACTGTTGCGCTTGCCTATTCCGTCTACCGCCAGCGCCAGATTCTGAAGGACCATTTCCTGCCCATCATCTGCGGTTGCCTGGTAGGTTCGGTGGTCTCCATGATCAGCGCCTACAGCCTGTGCACAGTGCTCGGCCTGGGACACAACATGGCGCTGTCGTTCATTCCGAAGTCCGTGACCACGCCCATCGCCATCGCTGCATCGCAGGAGCTGGGCGGCATCACCGCCATCACCGTGGCGGCCGTGATCATCACCGGTATCCTGGGCGCCATCTTCTCTCCGCTTATGGCGAAGATCTTCCACGTGAACGACAAGGTGGCAACCGGCGTCGCCATCGGCGCATGCTCGCATGCCGTAGGCACCACGAAGGCCCTGGAGATGGGCAAGTTGGAAGGCGCCATGAGCGGCGTCTCACTTGCCGTGTCCGGCATCTTGACCACGATCATCGTCATCGCCGCGCACTGCCTGCTGCAGTAGCCGCCGCGCAGGCGCTGTCCGGGCTACCGTCGCGAACGGAGCGCGACATGTTTTGCGGCGCGGATGTCGTTGCAGCAAGCACCGCGGCCAAGAAGACGGCTACAGATTCGCCTCTCCCCACTCCTTCAGCTCAAGAAGAATGGGGATGAGCGTCTCCCCCTTTTCCGCCAGGCCGTATTCCACGCGGACGGGCATCTCGTTGTATTGACGCCGAACCACCAAACCGGATTCCATCAGATCCTTCAACGAATTCGCCAACATGGCATTCGTGATGCCGTACACCATGCGCCGCAGCTGCCCATATCGCAGCGTGCCCCCTTCGTTCAGGGCGCACAGGATGAGAATCTTCCATTTCCCTCCCACGGCATCCAGCACCCGGCGCAGCGCGCAGCCGGGACCCGCCACGCTGGGAACCGCCTGCGAGAAGCAGTCGTCCCCGCTCTTCTTGCCCACCGTTGCCTGAGCGCTCGCTCTCCCGTTCATCATGGCTTCCTCCCGAACCGGTACGGTATTCCATACCACGTTTCTCTAAACTGCGTACTTGCTCTATTTTTTATACCACCTATAGTGGGAGACGAAAAGAGAAGCGAAAGGAGCCGAAAATGACCCGCGAATTGACTACCCGGGACTTCGACCAGGAGATCATGCAGGGAAACGCACCTGCCATGATCGATTTCTACGCCGATTGGTGCGGACCCTGCAAGTCCATGGCAAAGACCGTCGAGCAGATGAGCATCGATTACACCGGCCGTGCAAAGGTGGCGAAGGTGAACGTAGACCGCAATCCGGAACTGGCGCAGCGCTTCGGCGTGATGAGCATCCCCACGTTCGCGTTCATCAAGAACGGCCGCGTGGTGCACCAGGTGCTTGGCGCCCAGCCGCGTGCGAACCTGGACGAGCTCATGAGCCGTACCATCAACGCATAGGCGACGCAAGCTGACGCAAGCAGCCGCCGCAAGCACTTGCCAACCGAGCGCAAACGGCCGTCAACCCCGTGCCACGCAAGCGCAAACGGACCCGTCGGTCCGCTTTCCCCGCATTCCGCGGAGGGCGGCTCCCGGCGGGTCCGTTCTTCGTCTTCGCCATGAATCCGTTATTCCTATAATGCTGTTATATGAGAGGGATGTCGGCATCAAAGCGTTAGATGGGGATGCGCATATGAACCTGAAACAGCTGCGGTACTTCGTGGCCATTGCCGAAGAGCACCAGATCACCGCTGCAGCACGGCGGCTCCATATCAGCCAGCCCCCGCTGAGCTACGAGCTGGCGCAGTTGGAAAAGGAGCTCGGCACGCAGCTGGTCGTCCGCGGCGCCCGCAACGCGCGCCTTACCGACGCCGGCCAGATACTCTACCAACGCGCCCTGCGCATCCTGGAAATGACGAACGCCACGGAGCGTGAGGTCGCGGCGTTCGGGCAAGGCCTGCGGGGCATGTTGAGCATCGGCACCATCTCGTCTTCCGGCAGCGTGGTGCCGAACCGGAGCCTGCGGGAATACTTCGCCGAGCATCCCGATATCACGCTGGAGGTGCATGAGGGCAACACGTACCAGATACTGGAAATGTTGCGAAGCGGCATCGTCGACGTAGGTGTGGTCCGCACGCCGTTCAAAGCGGCGGGATTGGGCTGCGTGTATGCAGAGCCCGAGCCCATGGTGGCGTTCATGGGCGGCGAATGGGAGCAGCGGTTCGCCGACCGCTCCGTACTGCATCCGACCGACCTGGCCGGCGCGCCCCTGATCGTCTACCGCCGATTCGAATCGCTGATCAGAGAATCCTTTGACGAGCGGGGTATTGCGCCGAATATCGTCTGCATAAACGACGATGCGCGCACCACGGTGATGTGGGCGCGCATCGGATACGGCATCGGCCTGGCCCCCTATTCGCTGACGCAGATCTTCGCGGACTTGACGCTTGCCTGGAAGAAGCTTGATTGCCCCGAGCTTGTTACGCGGCAAGCCGCAGTATGGGACGCCACGCGATTCCGCTCTCCGCTGGTGGAGCGCTTCATCGCCCTGTTCCCGAAGGCGGAACAGCAGCCGAAGGGCGGAGGCTGATAAGCCTACTTCGCTGCCGCAGTGGCTGCAGCGGGGGCAGGCCTTTCCCCCAACCCCCGAGTCGTATG
>OGOS01001570.1_pt1 | contig 14173 bp, 10 predicted proteins | sample 1552701 | NCBI WGS metagenome assembly OGOS01 (sample SAMEA2580128, study PRJEB22360) | human gut metagenome | biome: human gut; feature: human-associated habitat; material: faeces | place: Denmark | collected 2008/2010
TTACCATATCATAATTCCTTTTTTATATATTATATGGGCTTATTTATTAATTGCTAAGACTTACAGGCATAATTAAGACATATAACCTAATATATATAGAATAAAATATTCCGCCGAGAGTTCACATGAAAGAACTTCCCATAACAGAATTTGATATGCAGACACTGCCACAATTCATACAGCTTGCCAAAGCAATTCTTCCTTTTATGGAATTTAATACCCAGCAGACACTTAGTCCTCTGCTCCGTGCATATGAATTTTCATGTACAATGAACTATTACAGCCGCCCTGAAAGCCTTCGTATTGCGGCATGTTCTGCAAAGCCCCACCTTTCATTAAACAGTCCAATACAGGATATACTTTCAGATGAAAATATCATGAATGTTATTCTTACTTACTGTCCAGACAATCTCCGGAATATTCTGAGTAATTTTAAGAACTATAATAAAATGTCCGATTTGTTCAACATTTTAAATCGTGATCAGAATGGCAGTAATAGTTTTCTTAATCCTGCCCAGCAAAAAATGTATGAAGCTTATACAGAACAGTTAAACAATCTTAATCTTTAATATTTGGAGGATTTTATGTCAGAATTAGATTTTAGAAAGCAGCTTCTTCTCAACGAATTCAAGACTTTATCCCAGGGAAAGAAAAATGATGAAATCATTCCTCTTCTTTTCGCTATTAATGATAAAGCTAAAAAATCCGGTATAACCTTCACAAAAGAAGATTGTCAGTTAGTCATCAACAGTATGTCTGGACAGCTAAGCGAAAAAGAGCTCAGGCTATTGCCTGAGCTTCTCTCTCTTCTTAATATGAATTAATGTTTTATTATTCTTAATTACTTTGCAACAATATTAACAATTCTTCCCGGTACATATATTTCTTTAATAATGTTACCAGAAAGCCTGCTTCCAAGTGCTTCCTTAGCGGCAGCAATTACACTGTCCTTGTCAGCATCCTTGGCGATATTGATAGTAGCCTTAGTCTTTCCATTAATCTGGACTGCTATCTCAACCGTTGACTCAACTGTCTTAGCTTCATCGTATTCAGGCCATGTCTGCTGATATACTCTTCCGTTCTCGCCGATTGCTTCCCACATCTCTTCTGTAATGTGTGGAGCAACCGGATTAAGTAAGATAAGGTATGTCTTGAGTTCTCCCTTAGTAATCTTACCTGCCTTGCTGAAATCATTGAGCATAGTCATGAGCTGTGCAATAGCTGTATTGTATTTCAGATTCTCATAATCAAATGAAACTTTCTTAATTGTCTGATGCATCTTTGTCTCAAATTCCTTAGAGAAACCTTCCTCATCAGTCATTATATCCTGAAGCTTCCATACCCTGTCTAAGAATCTGCGGCAGCCCTTAACGCCATCCTCTGACCATGAAGCTGCTGCGTCAAATGCACCGATAAACATCTCATAAGTACGAAGTGTATCTGCACCAAACTCGTTTACAATATCATCCGGGTTGATAACATTTCCACGTGACTTAGACATCTTCTCACCGTTCTCACCGAGGATCATACCGTGGGAAGTTCTCTTCTGATATGGTTCCGGGCAAGGAACAACACCCTCATCATAGAGGAATTTATGCCAGAATCTGGAGTACAGTAAATGTAAGGTTGTATGCTCCATACCACCGTTATACCAGTCAACCGGCATCCAGTATTTTAATGCTTCCGGGCTTGCAAGTGCTTCATCGTTGTGTGGATCGGTATATCTTAAGAAATACCAGGAGGATCCTGCCCACTGAGGCATGGTATCGGTCTCTCTCTTAGCCGGTCCGCCACAGCAAGGACAGGTTGTATTTACCCAGTCTGTCATAGCTGCCAGTGGTGACTCGCCGTTATCTGTCGGCATGTAGCTGTCAACTTCCGGTAACATTAATGGAAGTTCACTCTCATCGATTGGAACATATCCGCATTTATCACAATGTACGATTGGGATCGGTTCACCCCAGTATCTCTGGCGTGAGAATACCCAGTCTCTTAATTTGTAATTTGTCTTGGCAGTTCCGATGCCTTTTTCCTCTAAGAACTCGATCATTTTTGCTTTGGCATCTTTTACTTCCAGTCCGTTTAAGAAATCAGAGTTAATGAGAACACCTGTTGCGACATCTGTAAATGCCGCCTCATTGATGTCTACTTCCTCTCCGTTCTTTGCAACCACCTGGATCATCGGCAGATTGAATTTCTTTGCAAATTCCCAGTCACGCTCATCGTGTGCCGGTACTGCCATGATGGCGCCGGTGCCGTAGCTCATCAGTACATAATCGGAAATCCAGATCGGGATCTCTTTTCCATTAACCGGGTTGACTGCGGAAAGTCCGTCGATCATAACACCGGTCTTGTCTTTTGCAAGCTCGGAACGCTCAAAATCGGATTTTCTGGCTGCCATCTCACGGTATGCGCAGACCTCATCCCAGTTCTTGATCTCATCTTTGTACTGGTCGATGTACGGATGCTCCGGGGAGAGTACCATGTACGTAACACCGAACAGAGTATCCGGGCGTGTGGTATAGATAGTCAGCTTCTCCGGTTTATCTTTCAGGGAGAAATCAACCTCTGCTCCGTGAGAACGTCCGATCCAGTTTTTCTGGGAAGTTTTGACACGCTCAATATAGTCAACGCCGTCCAGACCGTCGATCAGCTTGTCTGCATACTCGGTGATCTTCAGCATCCACTCGCTCTTTACTTTGCGGACAACCGGGCTTCCGCAGCGCTCGCACACGCCGTTTACAACTTCCTCGTTTGCAAGACCTACCTTACAGGAAGTACACCAGTTGATCGGCATCTCTTTTTTATATGCCAGTCCGGCCTTGAAAAGTTTCAGGAAAATCCACTGGGTCCAGTGATAGTATTCCGGATCCGTCGTGTTGATCTCTCTGTCCCAGTCGAAGGAATATCCAAGAGACTGAAGCTGGTCTTTGAAGTGATGTACGTTGTTTTTGGTAACGATCTTCGGATGAATGTGGTTTTTGATCGCATAGTTCTCCGTTGGAAGACCAAATGCATCCCAGCCCATCGGATACAGAACGTTGTAACCCTGCATTCTGCGCTTTCTGGCTACAATGTCCAGTGCAGTGTACGGACGCGGATGGCCTACGTGAAGTCCCTGTCCTGACGGATACGGAAATTCAACGAGTGCGTAGTATTTCGGTTTTGTATAATCATCTGTGGCGGCAAAGGCTTTCTCGTCCTGCCAGATCTTCTGCCACTTTTTCTCAATGTTCTGTGGCTCATATCTTTTACTCATGGGTAACCTCCTGCATGTTCAAGTTCAAAGTTCTTTTTTCTCACACTGCCGCATAGGACAGCATGCACATTTGAACATATAGCTGTATTCTATCACTCTTTCCCTGTTTTTACAATTTATTTTTTCCTATATCCTCCGTTTTTCTTCAAAAACAGCAGAAAAATCCGGTTTCCGGGCGAATTCTGCTCCCGAAACCGGATTTTCTCTGTTTTATCACACTATTTTATAAAGCTTTATTCTTCTGCTTTTTCAACCTTCGAAGCTCTTGCCTCAATCTCTTTTGCCTGGATATCGGACGGAGCCTGCTCATATCTCGCAAACTCATAGGAGAAATCACCGCTTCCGCCTGTCATGGAGCGGAGTGTTGTGCCGTATCCGTAGATCTCAAGTTCCGGAACATCAGCCTCGATAATCGTATGGCCCTTGTGATCCGGATTCATGCCGAGCACACGGCCGCGGCGTTTGTTGAGATCGCCCATGATATCGCCGGTGTATTTATCGTCTACAGTGATCTTCATCGAAACGATCGGCTCAAGGAGAACCGGGGATGCTTCCATAAAGCCTTTCTTGAACGCCTGGATCGCTGCGGTCTTGAATGCCATCTCGGAGGAATCTACCGGATGATAAGAACCATCATACAGAACGGCTTTGACGCCGACTACCGGATAAGCAGCCAGAGGGCCTTTCTGTACGGCTTCCTGGATACCTTTTTCAACAGCCGGGAAGTAGTTCTTCGGAACGGCGCCGCCGACAACTTCCTGCTCGAAAACGTATGGTTTCTCGAGATCTCCGGAAGCGGAGAAGCGCATTTTTACATGACCGTACTGGCCGTGGCCGCCGGACTGTTTTTTGTATTTTGCTTCTACATCCGAATTTTTGCGGATCGTCTCGCGGAAGGCTACCTTCGGACGGGACAGCTCTACTTCTACTTTGTAGCGCTCCAGCAGCTTGCTGACGATAATATCGATGTGCTGGTCGCCCATGCCGTACAGCAATGTCTGATGGTTTGCAGAATCATTGACTGCCTTCATAGTCAGGTCTTCCTGCATCATCTTGGCAAAGGCCTGGGAGATCTTATCTACATCGGCTTTGTTCTTCGGTTTATATCGTTTTGCGGTGTACGGAGTCGAAACATCCGGTTTTCCGTAGCGGACCTGATTGTTCTTTGTCGCAAGGGAATCGCCGGTTCTTGCATCGCCGAGTTTTGCGATGGCACCGATATCTCCTGCATGAAGTTCCGGTACTTCGATCGGCTTGGAGCCTTCGAGCACGTACAGCTTGCTCAGTTTTTCTTCGGATTCCTGATCTACATTATAGAGCACATCATCGCTTTTAATAACGCCGGAGCAAACCTTAATCATTGAATATTTTCCAAGGAACGGATCCACGATCGTCTTGAAAATGGTCGCGCTCTTCGGTTTCGCGAAGTCGTAATTTGCCTCGAAAATTTCGTTCGTATTGAGATTGATGCCGGCACACGGACGGGTGGACGGATCCGGGAAGTATCCGCAGATATCATCAAGAAGGTTCGATACGCCCTGCAGATTGACCGGGGAGCCCATGCATACCGGAACGATGGTGCCGTCTCCTACGTTCATGGCAAGCGCTGCGGAAATCTCTGCTACCGAGAACTCTTCTCCGCCAAAGTAGCGGTCCATAAACTCTTCACTTGTTTCTGCCACGGATTCCATCAGGGTTTCACGGTACTTCTCCAGATATTCTACGGAGTAATCCGGAATCGGGCATTCTTCTTTTTTATCTTTTTCGATATATCTGCGGCCTTTGTTCTTTACAATATTGATATATCCTACAAATTTACCGTTTTCACGCAGAGGCATATGAAGCGGTGCGATTCGTTTTCCGTACAGTTCGGTGAGCTGCTCAACGACTTCTCGGTAGCTGACATCGTCCTGATCCATTTCCGTTACGAAGATCATACGCGGAAGATTGTATTTCTCGCAGAGTTCCCATGCTTTCTGGGTTCCGACCTGCACGCCGGCCTTTCCGGATACCACGATTACAGCGGCATCTGCTGCGGAAGCGGCTTCCTGTGCTTCTCCTACGAAATCAAACATTCCAGGAGTATCCAGAACATTGATCTTATTTTTTCCCCATACGACCGGGACAAGCGTTGTGGAAATAGAGCATTTGCGCTTGATTTCTTCTTTGTCAAAATCGCTGACGGTATTTCCGTCTGTCACTTTTCCGAGACGGTTTGTCATACCGGAAAGATAAGCCATAGCTTCGGTCAGACTTGTCTTTCCGGAGCCGCTGTGCCCCAGCAGCACCACATTTCTGATTCGGTCAGTTCTAAAAACGTCCATATATAATACCTCCCATGTAAGTAAATTTGCAGATTGTAAGGCCGCTCTTATTCGCCTTTCTGCTTTTTATCAAGATTCACGTCTTCCGTTCCTCTTATCATAGTCACTATTCTACTAAAGTTTTTGCTTTTTTGCAAGTATATTATTCATATTTCACAATATATTTCTGAATTTTTAAATTTTATATGTATTTTAGCTGGTTATTCTGCCTTTCTTCCGCTTTTCTGTCTGGCTTTTCTGTGGAATCTGCCGGATTTTGCAAAACAAGCAAAATTGCTGCCTTTCAAAAATGCTTTGTCACTTTAAAGCAAGAAATCTTTGACATTTGATTTCAGATGCTTTACAATGTCTTTTATACGATTTACCTACGAAAATTGTCAGAAAGGACTACTTGAATTATGTGTGATACATCCGAAAAAATCTGTATCGGCTTTATCGGCCTTGGCCTCATCGGCGGCTCCATTGCAAAAACCCTCAGAAAGGTTCACCCGGAGTATAAACTGATGGCCTACTGCCGCACCAAAGCGACGATCGAAGAGGCAATTCAGGAAGGCGTGATTGATATCGCGCTGGAAGAACGGGACGACCGCTTTGCCGACTGTGACTATATCTTCTTATGTGCTCCTGTCAGCACCAACATCTCCTATCTTCCGTTCGTGAAAGGCATCGCAAAACCGGGCTGTATCATCACAGACGTCGGAAGTGTAAAAGGAGAAATCCATCAGGCGGTTGAGACCCTCGGCATGACGCACCAGTTTATCGGCGGCCATCCGATGGCAGGCTCCGAAAAGACGGGATATTCCAGCGCCACCGATTACCTGCTGGAAAATGCTTACTATATGATTACACCCGGACCAGATGTTGAGATCGCGACAGTTTCCGCTTTCGTTGATCTTGTCCAGTCCTTAAAGGCGATCCCGATGGTTTTAACATACGAAGAGCACGACTACATCACCGCAGGTGTCAGTCATCTGCCGCATATCGTTGCCGCTACCCTGGTCAATGCACTCGCATCCCTGGACACACCGGAAGAGCAGATGAAAACCGTTGCTGCAGGCGGCTTCAAGGACATCACCCGCATCGCTTCCTCCTCCCCGGAGGTATGGCAGCAGATCTGTCTCTCAAACCAGAAGCAGCTCTCGAATGTGCTGGATTCCTATATCCGCCTTCTCGTCCAGGCAAAATACCTGGTTGACAACAAAAAAGGCCACGAGCTCTACAATATGTTTGAAAGTTCCCGCGAATACCGGAATTCCATGGAAGATTCTTCCTATGGACCGACAAAGAAAGAATACGTCGTTTACTGCGACCTGCTCGATGAAGCCGGCGGAATCGCAGCCGTTACAACAATTCTTGCCATCAACCAGATCAATATTAAAAATATCGGCATTACGCATAACCGCGAGTTCGAAGAGGGTGCTCTCCGCATTGAATTTTATGAAGAGCAGGCAGGCATTCTTGCCCGGAAGGTCTTAAAAGACCATGGCTATACCATTCATATCCGCAATTAAAAGCGCGTATATCTTGACAGGAGGAAGTTACGTTATGCAGTTCCAGAAAGCAGTACGTCCTCTGCGCGGAGAAATCTCCGTGCCGGGCGATAAATCCATTTCCCACCGCGCCGTCATGTTCGGTGCCATTTCAGAGGGAACCACAGAAGTCACAAACTTTTTACAGGGTGCCGACTGTCTCTCTACCATCTCCTGCTTCCGCAGTATGGGCATTGAGATCGAGAACACGCCGGAGCGCATCCTCGTTCATGGAAAAGGCCTGCACGGGCTTTCGGCTCCATCCGCCGTTCTCGACTGCGGAAACAGCGGAACAACGACACGCCTGATCTCCGGCATTCTTGCCGGCCAGAACTTTTCCAGTACACTGACCGGTGACGCCTCCATTCAGAAACGGCCGATGGGACGCATCATCAATCCGCTGACCCAGATGGGCGCTTCCATCCGCAGTATTCCGGAAAACGGCTGTGCGCCGCTTGCGATCAACGGCCATCCGCTCCACGCCATCTCCTATCTTTCGCCGGTCGCATCCGCACAGGTCAAATCGTGTGTCCTGCTTGCCGGACTGTATGCTGACGGAAAAACAAGCGTTACCGAACCGGCTCTTTCCAGAAACCATACGGAGCTGATGCTGAAATTCTTCGGCGCCGACGTTGCCTCCGAAGGGCTGACCGCATCGGTTCTGCCGGACCCGGATCTCCATGGAAATCTCGTCCGTGTGCCGGGAGATATTTCCTCCGCCGCCTACTTCATCGCCGCCGCGCTGATAGTTCCAGGCTCTGAGGTGCTCCTGAAAAATGTCGGCATCAACCCGACCCGCGACGGTATGCTCCGCGTCTGCCGCGCCATGGGTGCTGACATCACACTTCTGAATGAGCAGAACTCCGGCGGAGAACCGGTTGCAGACCTTCTCGTGCGCTATACGCCGTCTCTTTCCGGCACCGTCATCGAGGGCGAACTGATCCCGACCCTGATCGATGAAATCCCGATCATCGCGGTTCTTGCCGCCACAGCGAACGGTACAACCGTGATCCGGAATGCGGAGGAGCTGAAAGTCAAAGAATCGAACCGTCTTGATATCATGGTAAACGAACTCACCGCGATGGGTGTTTCCCTGGAAGGCACGGACGACGGCATGATCATTGAGGGCGGAAAACCGTTCCACGGCGCCCAAATCGACAGCCGCCTCGACCACCGCATTGCGATGTCGTTTGCAATCGCTTCGCTTGCCGCAGAGACACCGACGGAAATCCTGCGCGCCGGCTGTGTGGATATCTCGTATCCGACATTCTACCAGGATCTGGCACGGCTGCAGGCATAAAAAACGTTTAAACAAAAAATGGATTGTGAAGATCATTTCCTCACAATCCATTTTTTTTGCTTTTACCCTGTTCTTCCGGCCGTTCCAACCGTTTCTCCCTGCCGTACCCGCGTTTCGATTCCAAGCCGCGAATAATTCCAGATCCGTTTTTCCGGCACTGCGCTTCCCTTCTGTGCCAGAACGATCACTGTCGAACCACCGAAGGCAAAATAGCCTTTCTCTTCGCCGCGCTGTACACGTCTCGCCTCTCCGGCATTTTCATTGACAATCTTTCCGACCATCATCGCGCCGACCTCCATCTGCAGCAGTGTGCCGAAATTTGCGGACTGCAGCAGCGTGTAGGTTCTCGTATTTTCTTTATAGATCGGGCAAAAATCATTCGCCGCCGGATTGACCGTGTGGAGCACACCCTCAATCCGCCGTTCCGTCGAACAGACGCCGTCATCCACAAAGAGATACCGGTGATAATCGTCCACGGAAAGCCGAAACAGAAATAACGTTCCGCCCTCATACCGTTTTGCCAGCTTCCGGTCGCGCAGAAGCTGTTCCAGCGTATATTCTGTGTTCTTGATCTCAAACTTCCCGTTCTCATGAATCGGATAAACCGTAAGCCGCGCATCACACGGGCTGATAAAATCCTGCGGCGCATTGGAAAACGGACGTGCATCCATTTTCAGCTTCCGCACAAAGAAATCATTGAACGAGATAAACTGCTTTGCGGTACATTCCTTCAGTGAAATATGATTTTTCTTTACAAACGGTGCAACCAGCGGCACCGATAAGCGGCTGCCCAGAAAGCAGCCTGCCGCACGAGATACAAATGACTGAACCAGCGGCTGCATCGCGGCTCTTCCGGCGGCATGGCTGTACATCATGTGCAGAAAACGGTCCTGCAGATCATTTTCCTCGCGGATCAGATCAAGCTTTGGATGATTTTTCCCCTGTTTTCGGTAAGGATAAGCGCAGAGTCTCAAATCGTTCTTCCTCCCTTCCAGATCAGAAGTCCGCGGAGCACAGCCACTCCAACGACCGCTACCAGCACAGCAAGCTCTTTATTCGTCGGCTTGCGGAAGCGGAAATCCGTGATAAACAAAACGCCGACCGCCAGCACCAGCAGATGCAGCCAGATCAGAAAGTATCCGCGGCAGAGCGGTGCAAAGACGAACAGCAGCGGCAAAGCTACTGACATCGAGGTAATCGGCAGTCCCTGGTAATATTTCCGGTTCTCCGAAGTTTCATTCTGACGCTTCTCTTCCATCACGTTAAAATATCCCAGACGGATCACGCCCGCAAGACCGTAGAAAATAAGAATCGGAATGCTGTAAAAATGTGTCATGCCAAGCTCATAGCAGAGCACGATCGGAAAGACGCCGAAACAAACCACATCGCAGAGCGAATCGATCTGAATGCCGAACCGCTTTTCATCTTCGGTCCTGTTTTTCTTCGTCCGCGCAATTTTTCCATCGAACATATCGCACAGTCCGGAAAAAGCAAGACAAAAAATCGCCCAGTTAAAGTGCCCCCGCGTTGCAAGAAAAATGCCGCTGATGGACGATGCAAAGCTGATATATGTTAATATTACGGTATAATCATAGAACCCTATCATATGTAGTTCCCCCTCTTTTTTCTCTTTTCGTATTCCCGATCGTAAGCTGTGCGACGATGGTAAAGACTGCACTCACCAGCAGTTCCCCGTAGTAGCCGAGCCCTCTGGAAAGCACCATTGCCGGAAGAAGCAGCGTGCTTCCAAAGACCGGCGGGAAAATTTTCAGGAACAGTGTCTCGCTGATTCCCATTCCTCCCGGAAGCGGCAGCATGTCAACCGATACGGAAATGACCGCCTGCAGCAGCACAATGGTGATAAAGGAAATGCCTGATAAATGGAAGGCGTGGTATACAAACCATGTTGCTGCAAATAAAGCAAACCTCTGTGCAAAGGTAATCGCAAGGACATTGACCAGCACCATTTTGTGGGTGCCAAGATACGCTGCCGTATTCTGGTAGACTTCCATGGAAGCTTCCAGTTTTTTCAGGCGGCTTTCTTTTCGTTTCATCAAATGCAGTTTTTCCACGATTTTCAGTCCCAAAACCAGAATTGTCCGCGCAAGCGCCGGATGAAAAACCAGAATAAGCATGGCTGTGACACAGAAGACATTCAGACCGATTCCCAGATAGAAAACCGGAAGGATTTCCGTCAGATACCGGTGCAGGAAGCCCTGTCCGAACAGAACAAGCCCAAGTCCCACCACGACCAGCACCGCTTTGTAGGTGATCGTGACGATCATCAGAATCACCGTTGATACCGGAAGAGATATTTTCTCCTTTTTCATATAGTAGAGCTGCATCGGCTGCCCGCCGCTTGCGGACGGTGTGATACAGCTGAAAAAGAATCCGACGGAAGAAAACAGAAAACATGTCCGCTTCTTCACCGGAATCTGGAAGGAATGCATCATGTACCAGATGATGATCGATTCTCCCCAGATAAAAAACACGACACAGAACAGTCCCGGCAACAGCCACCGCACATCTGCCCGCCGCATTGCTTCCATCATTGCGCCAAGGTCTTCGCCGTGGAAAACACCGTATATCGTCAACGCAAAAATCACAACGAGAAAAACGGTATTCACGATCATTTTTTTCTTACTCTGCACGGCGTTTCCACCTCCTTCGTTCCAATATCATGCCATACCATGCACCAAGATGCGTGCGTCCCGCGATCTGCCACGTCACTTCTGCCAGAAGCGCTCCGCCAATCACATCTGCAATCACATGCTGCTTTGTTGTCAGCGTAGAGACAAACACGGCAAGTGCCGCCCAGAAAGAGAACCGCTGATACCAGCGCGGAATCTCCCGTCTTCCACGGACTGCGATATAGCAGAACCAGCTGTTCAGGCAGTGAATCGATGGGAACAAATTGTCCGCCGCATCCATCTGGTAGAGCAAGGCAAGCATCTGATTCCAGAATCCCTGTTCCGGGATCGACGGCCTTACGTTCGTTGTCGGCAGCAGCAGATAAAATGCCATACAGACAAGCCGCGCCAGAACATCTGCTGCAAAGAACCGCCAGACAAATTCTTTCTCTCTGCTTGCGGCAATCAGATAATTTACAATCCAGACCAGATAACAGCCAAAATAAATCACGATCGTCCACGGGATCACCGGGATCTGCTGGTCCAGCACCGTTTCTATATTGTAATGTTTCCACGAACTGGTAAACGGCCGCGTTCCAAAATAAGCGATAAAATTCGCTGTCAGCGTCAGAATTAGCGGCAGGATACCATAGTATGGAAACTTTCTTCTCTCGTCTCTCTTCAAAATCCGTCCTCCCTTGTCTCAAACACGTATCAGTATACGCAAAAACATTCCCTGACACAACCCAGTTCCGCTCGTTTTCAGAAACCTTAATAAAATCTTCTGTTTTTCGGCAGGGAAAAAGAAAGATTTAGAAGATTCGCAGAGAAAAAAACGACCATATAGGGCTTCACGGGTGTTCCTATATGGTCGTTTTCTTTCAGCATCGTATTTTTGTCATAAACGAATTTTTTATTCAATCATCATGGCATCGCCGAAGGAGAAAAAGCGGTATTTTTCTCTTACAGCCTCTTCATAAGCTGCCATAATATGCTCTTTTCCAGCCAGTGCCGATACCAGCATCACCAGTGTGGACTCCGGCAGATGGAAATTGGTGATCAGTCCGTCGATCATCTTGAAGCAGTAACCCGGATAGATAAAGATCTCGGTCCAGCCGCTTCCGGCTTTTAAAATGCCGTCCTCGCCGGTTGCCGACTCCAGAGTACGGCAGCTCGTTGTTCCGACTGCGATCACACGGCCGCCTGCTGCTTTCGTATCGTTGATCAGTTTTGCCTGATCTTCTTCTACCACATAGAACTCAGAGTGCATGTGATGCTGGGTGACATCCTCCACTTTCACCGGACGGAAGGTGCCAAGGCCGACATGCAGGGTTACATGGGCGATCTTTACACCGGCATCCTGTACCTGCTGCAGAAGCTCTTTTGTAAAGTGCAGTCCTGCGGTCGGAGCGGCTGCGCTTCCCTCGTGTTTCGCGTATACCGTCTGGTAGCGGTTCTTGTCCTTTAGCTGATGTGTGATGTATGGCGGCAATGGCATCTGTCCGAGCTTATCAAGTATCTCCTCAAAAATACCCTCATAGCTAAACTGAATCAGCCTGTTTCCATCATCAACCACATCTATTACTTCACCTGTTAAAAGTCCGTCACCAAATATAATTTTCGTGCCCGGCTTTGCCTTTTTACCCGGTTTTACAAGGGTCTCCCATACGTCATTTTGTCTGCGCTTTAGAAGAAGTATCTCTATCTTTGCCATAGTGCCTTCTTTCACGCCAAAAAGACGTGCAGGAATGACCTTTGTATTGTTGAGCACAAGGCAGTCGCCCGGTCTTAAATATTTAACAATCTCCTTGAACACATGATGGCTGACTTCTCCTGTCTTCTTGTCAAGCACCATGAGTCTTGAGCTGGAGCGGTCCTCCAGAGGATCCTGTGCTATCAGCTCCTCCGGAAGATCATAATCAAAATCTTTTACGTCCATAATTTTCCTATTCCTAACACTATACTAACGTCTAACCACGAAGTGTGATACCTGCAGTCTCTTTAAGATGAGCAAGTATATCCTTTACAAAGCCCTCAACCTTCTTAGTCTTAAGCTCCTCATCCTTTGGTGTAAATACTACACTGTACGCCATGCTCTTCTTATTCGGAGGAAGCTGTACACCCTCGTAAACATCAAACAGTGTAACATCTGAGACATAATCACAGGCTTCCCTGATACCGTTTTCAATCTGCTCACATGTAATATCCTTGTCCACAACAAAAGCAAAATCTCTCTTCTCATCATCAAATTTTGAGATTGGAGTAAATACTCTGTCCTTTCCATACCACTGTGAAAGTACTCTTAAGTCAAGTTCCATCACATATGCCGGTACTCTCATGTCAAGCTCATCGCATATCTCATATCTTACCTGACCGAGATATCCGACCTTTTGACCGTCACAGAATACCTCTGCGGTCTGATACGGATGAAGGAATGGCTTTTGAGCCGGCTTGTATGTAAACTTCACATCAAGCGCATCTGCTACAGTCTCAGCCAGTCCCTTTATAGTAAAGAACGATTCATCCTCACCGAATACGCCTGCGCAAAGTGTCTCTCTCTCATCCGGATACTCTGTAAGCGGAAGCTCCTTTGCGATAAAGATATTTCCCAGCTCAAAGATTCTTCCCTCCAATATACCCTTCTTCTGGTTTCTTGCTATGGCATAAAGCATCTCAGAAGCAAGTGTTGTTCTCATAAGCGAGAGGTCAACATTGATTGGGTTTATAAGCCTGATAGCATGCCTTTCAGGTGCATCCTCCGGGAATCTGAGCAAATCAAGATCAGCTGGTGAGAAGAATGAGTAATGTATTCCCTCATACGCGCCTGCTGCACAGAGCACCTCTTTTATCTTGCGCTCTGTCTGCTGTCTAAGGTTGAGTCCTCCGAGTGTAACCTGTGCCGTAGGCATGAATGCAGGAATGACATGGTCATAGCCATACATACGGATAACCTCCTCGGCCACATCCGGATAATCCTCCATATCCTCACGATATGCAGGAATCATGAGTGTCAGCTCATCACCGCTTACAACCGGTGCAAAGCCTAAATTTGTGAGTATTCTCACAATATCCTCTGTAGGTACCTCTATTCCAAGCACACCGTTTACCTTTGCAATAGAAACCTTCATCTC
>OGOS01001573.1_pt1 | contig 14164 bp, 17 predicted proteins | sample 1552701 | NCBI WGS metagenome assembly OGOS01 (sample SAMEA2580128, study PRJEB22360) | human gut metagenome | biome: human gut; feature: human-associated habitat; material: faeces | place: Denmark | collected 2008/2010
AATGGTCGTGCTGGAGCGCCCGCTCAGTCAGGTATATCCGGAGATCGACATGGTGACGACGCCGGACGGCAAGCCGGTTGCCATGGTGCACTGCAACAACTGCACCTCGGAGATCAACGCATGGGCAGGCATGCTTCAGGAGTTCGCACACTGCATCGGAAGCGATCTGAGTGATGACAGACTTTATTCGTTGCTATATTCCAAAGCGGCGGAGGGAGAAAAAGACGGCGGCGGCCTTCTGTGCTGCAACTATCTGTCGGGTGAGCCGGTCGTTGACATGGAGGAGGGACGGCCTCTTCTGGTACGCCGTCCGGAAAGCCACCTGACGCTCGGAAACTTTATGCGCGTACAGTTGTATTCTGCTGTGGCAACCCTTAAAATAGGAATGGAGCTGCTGACCGAAGGAGAATCCGTCAAGCTGGATCGACTGATGGGTCACGGCGGTCTGTTTAAGACACCGGAGGCGGGGCAGAAAATCATGGCTGCTGCGATAGGTGTTCCTGTATCGGTTATGGAAAACGCCGGCGAGGGAGGCGCGTGGGGTATCGCGCTGCTGGCGGAATATATGCTGAGCGGAGAGGGAATGACACTGGCGCAGTACATGGAACAGAACGTCTTTACGGATATGCCGATCATCGAAAAGGATCCGGCTCCCGCGGACATTGCCGGATTTACCGCTTATATGCACGCATATCAGGGACTTCTGGCTGTTGAGGAAACCGCAATACAGGCGGTATGAAAAACGCAGGGGAAAACAGAAAGGAAGATACCGCATGGCACTGAAGGATTATGAATTTTGGCTGATTGTAGGCTCTCAGCATTTATACGGTGAAGAAACGCTCCGTCAGGTAAAGGAACACGCGCAGATCATGACGGAGGGAATGAACCGGTCGGGCAGGCTTCCCTGCTCGCTGGTATTGAAGCCGGTAGCAAAGACTCCGGATGAGATCACGGAGGTAATGCGGGCGGCAAACGCCGACAGCCGCTGCGCGGGCGTGATCGTCTGGATGCACACGTTTTCGCCCTCTAAGATGTGGATCGGCGGACTGTCGGTGCTCCAGAAGCCGTACTGCCACTTCGCAACGCAGTTCAACCGCAACATTCCGAACGAAGGCATCGACATGGATTTCATGAACCTGAACCAGTCGGCGCACGGCGACCGCGAACACGGCTTCATCGCAGCGCGCATGCGTCTGCCGCGCAAGATCGTTGCAGGATACTGGGAAGATGCAGATGTACAGGAAAAAATCGGTGGCTGGATGCGTGCCGCAGTAGGCGCGGCCGTAAGCCGCGAGCTGAAGGTCATGCGCTTTGGCGATAATATGCGTCAGGTCGCGGTGACCGAAGGCGATAAGGTCGAAGTACAGATGAAGCTCGGCTGGCAGGTGAATACCTATGCAGTCGGCGATCTTGTTGCAGTGATGAATCAGGTAAGTGAGCAGGAAATCGACAGCCTGATGAAGGAATATCAGCAGAATTACGAGTTCGCGACCGATGATATGGAAACCGTCCGCTACCAGGCGCGCGAGGAGATCGCCATTCAGAAAATGCTGGATGAGCACGGCTGCGGCGCATATACCAATACCTTTGAGGATCTCTGGGGCATGGAACAGCTTCCCGGCATTGCTTCGCAGGACCTGATGGCAAAGGGTTACGGCTACGGCGGCGAGGGCGACTGGAAGGTATCCGCGCTGACGCACATCATGAAGCAGATGAGCGAGGGCGTCCCGGGCGGAACGGCCTTCATGGAGGATTATACCTACGACCTCGAACCGGGCAAGGAGCTTTCGCTCGGTGCGCATATGCTGGAGGTCTGCCCGTCTGTTGCGGCGGAAAAGCCGCGCATCGAGGTGCATCCGCTGGGTATCGGCGGCAAGGCCGCACCGGCACGTCTGGTCTTTGAGGGACATCCGGGCAACGCCATTGTCGTTTCGCTGATCGATATGGGCGGCCGTCTCCGCATGATTGTACAGGATATTGAATGCATCAAGCCGATTTACGAAATGCCCAATCTGCCGGTAGCCCGCGTTATGTGGAAGGGTATGCCGGATCTGAAAACCGGTATCCACGCATGGATCATGGCAGGCGGTGCGCATCATACGGTGCTCTCCTATGCCGTTACTGCTGAGCAGATGGAAGACTGGGCAGAGATCATGGGCATTGAATTTGTTCATATTACAAAGGATACCACCATTTCGGCACTCAAGCAGCAGCTGCTCGTGTCCGATCTGGCATGGAAGCTGAAATAAGGAGGGGAGAGACGCTATGCTGGAACAGCTCAAGCAAGAGGTGCTGGAAGCCAATCTCCTGCTCCCGAAGCACAAGCTCATCACATTTACCTGGGGTAATGTATCTGGTATCGACCGGGAAAAGGGCCTGATCGTTATCAAGCCGTCGGGTGTGGAATATGAGGACATGACGGCGGATGATATGGTCGTGGTCGATCTGAACGGAACGGTTGTCGAAGGTTCGCTTCGCCCGTCCTCGGACACCCCGACGCACATCGAACTGTATCGCTCCTTCCCGGATATCGGCGGCGTCGTACATACGCATTCCCGCTGGGCAACGACCTTTGCGCAGGCCGGCATGCCGATTCCGGCGCTCGGCACGACGCATGGCGACTATTTCTACGGTGCGGTCCCCTGCACGCGCGCAATGACGCCGGCAGAGATCGCGGGCGAGTACGAGAAGGAGACCGGCAAGGTGATTGTCGAGACCTTCCGCGATAAAAACCCGAATCAGGTCCCGGCGGTCATCGTTCACAGCCATGGCCCGTTCACCTGGGGCGCGACGCCGAAAAAGGCGGTAGAAAACGCCGTTGTGCTGGAGGAATGTGCGCTGATGGCATGGCAGGACCTGCTGGTTTCCAACAATACCGTGCAGCCGATGCAGCAGGAGCTGCTGGACAAGCATTATCTGCGCAAGCACGGCAAAAACGCTTATTACGGTCAGAAGGCCTGAAAATAAAAACGCCGTCGCCTGCTGGACGGCAGCGCATAAGGAGGGCGGAATAAGCAGCAGAGAAGCAGAGTAGAAGAGATAACAGGACAAAAACAGAGAAAGAGGTATGAAAAATGAGAAAAATGTGGAAAAGAGCTCTGGCAGGCGTGCTGACAGCCAGCATGGCACTTTCGCTGGCGGCATGCGGCGGTTCGTCTTCTAACGGCGGCAGCAGCGCAGACGGCAGCACGACGCTTGAGGTCTGGTCGTCCAACCTGTCGGATTCGCAGCGCGAAAGCGTAAAGAAGCTGGTAGCACAGTATGAGGAGCAGACCGGCGTCAAGGTCAACTATACCGAGTTCTCCTATGACATGCTGCATGACAAGATCCTCTCCGCGGCTGCGGGCGGCAATACGCCGGACGTTGCGTGGGGCCTGCCCGAGTGGACCGGCGAATTCCACAGCATGGGAATTCTGGAGGACCTGTCCGACCGCTACGCAAACTGGGACGACGCTTCCGTACTGAGCGACGCGGTCATGAAGGGTATGTCCATCGGCGATGAGATCATCGGTGTGCCGTATGAAATGACGGTTCGCGCTTATCTGTGCCACGAGAATATCATGGCAAAGGGCGGCGCGTCCGTACCGGCTACCTGGGACGATGTGCTTTCCATGACGGATTTCAAGGATAAGACCGGCACCTATCCGTATGCGCTGGCCTGCACGGGCGTGCGTGCTCCGCAGGAAATGATCGTTTATCTGGCGCAGAAGGGCCTTGAGATCTGCTCGCTGCAGGATGACGGCATGTACAAGAATACCTGGAAGGATAATGCAGACCAGCTGGCCGCAGCGGCAGACGTGTTCCAGTTCTATAAGGACTGCATCGACAGCGGCGTTGTCGATCCGAACTCCAAGAGCTTCGGCTATGAAGAGACCGACGACAACTTCGTCAACGGCTTCTCCGCTAGCTACGTAACCGGCAACTGGCTCCAGGAAAAAGAGGACGCCAATCCGGAAGTGATGTCCGATGTTACCGTAGAGCCGATTCCGGTACCGGAAGGCGGCACGCCGGCAACCTACATGGAGCTGAAGCCGCTGTTCCTGTTCAACACCAGCAAGAACAACGACGCAGCATTCGACTTTGCGACCTACGTATGCGGCAAGGAATGGCAGCAGGGCGTTTACTCCAGCGCATCTCCGCGTTCCGATGTAACCGTTCCGGGCAAGTGGACCGAGGACTTCCAGGCTCTGTCCGATAACGGCGTTGCATTCCCGCCGGTAACGCTGGGCAGCATTTCTCAGGCTATGATCGATTCCATCGCTAAGGTTCTTCAGGAGGGCATGACGCCGCAGGCAGCAGCAGAGTGGCTGGCCGATGCAGTCAACACTTCTCTGGAAGAGTCCGGCGAGCTGAGCGCTTCGTAAAAAGAAAATGGTGCATACCGGAGCGGAAGCCGTTCCGGTATGCATACTCTTAATCCTGGAGAAAGGTGGAGAAATATGCCGGAAAAGAAGAAAAAATACTTAACACGCGACCAAAGAGACAACCGGACAGCCTGGATCATGCTGGCGCCCGCTCTGCTGTTTCTGGCGGTAATGATTGCCTATCCGCTGGGCAAGGTAATCCATGATGCGTTTTCTCAGGTAAACCTGATAAAGCCCAATGTTTCCGGATTTGCAGGTCTGGATAACTTCAAGACAATTCTCAATGATGAACACTTCTGGAATGATGCGAAAAACACCGTAATCTGGACAGTGTGCTCGGTAGCCGGTGAGTATATCGTCGGCATGCTGGCAGCTGTTCTACTGAATCAGAAATTCAAGGGTCGCGCAATTTTCCGAACCTGCGTCTTTATTCCCTGGCTGGTTCCGATCATCGTTGCAGGCATGACATGGGACTGGATGCTCAATACAGATTTCGGCATTGTAAACTACCTGTTGACTCATCTGCATATCGTCCAGGCTCCGATAAACTTCCTCGGTGACGCCAGATTTGCTATGGCGACAGTCATTTTCGTAAATATCTGGCGCAGCTTCCCGTACTACACGATTTCTTTCCTGGCTGCGATGCAGTCGATTCCCGGCGACCTGTCGGAGGCAGCGGCGATCGACGGCGCGGGCATGTTCACCCGCTTCTTCCGCATTACGCTGCCGCAGCTGAAGTCGGTATCGCTGGTTATCGTATTCATCCATGTCATCTGGACCGCGATCAACTTCGACTTTATCTGGGTCATGACAGAGGGCGGTCCGAACTACGCTACCGAAACGCTGCCGATCATGATCTATCGCTATTCGATGAAAAAGTTCAATGTCGGCGCAGCGTCCGCGCTGTCTACTATGATGTTTACGGTCATGACGATCCTGTTCGTATTCTATTACCGCAAACGAGAAAAAATCAACAGCCAGGCAGGCTGAGAAAGGGGCGGAAAAAATGGGCAGTAAAAAAACAAGGGCGGCTGTTTCCGCCGTTACCTACATTCTGATCAGCATTCTGGCGGTCATCTGTGTTTTCCCATTCTTCTGGATGCTGATTTCTGCATTGAAACCGAAGGATGAGATCCGTTCGGCAGTTCCTTCGCTGCTGATCGACAATCCAACGATCGATAACTTCCGTCGCGTGCTGGTCGATAACGGCTTTCTTACCTATATTAAGAACAGCTTTGTCGTTTCTCTCGCCGCAACGCTCATCTCCATGATCATTGCGGTGCTGGCCGGCTATGCGCTGAGCCGTTACTACCGCAAGCGCATCGTGAAGGCTTCGAACTTCATGATGATGCTGTCGCAGATGATTCCGGGCGTTCTTCTTCTGGTACCTCTGTATATGATCATGCAGCAGATGCATATGCTGGAGACGCACATTTCTCTGGTGCTGGCATACACCACGTTCGTCATTCCGCTCTGCACCTTTATGATGAGCAGCTTTTTTGACACGGTACCGATCGACTTGGAGGAAGCCGCCGAGATCGACGGCTGCTCCAAAGCAAAGACGCTGATCCGCGTCATTCTTCCGGTTTCGATTCCCAGTCTGATTTCGACCGGTCTGTATGCGTTCATCAATGCGTGGAACGAGTTCATGTTCGGCTACGTTCTGATTTCGTCCGATAAGCTGCGCACGCTGACGCCGGCTATCATGCTTTTCAAAGGCGCGAACCTGGTAGACTGGGGCGGCCTGATGGCGGCATCCGTCATTTCGGTCCTGCCGGTCACGATCATTTTCCTGTTCCTTCAGAAATACTTCCTTGCCGGTCTGATGAGCGGTTCGGTCAAGGGCTGATGGAGGTTTGCCATGAAGCGTATCGCAATCAACGAAAACGGTATCCATATGGTCTTTGAGGTGCGCCGCGATAAGGTCCGGCTGGTGCATTTCTCCGCCCTTCCGCTGGACGAGAACACACTCGTCCGGCAGGGAGAAAAGGACCTGTATTTCCCCTCTGAGATACAGGTGACCGGACGCAATCGCCCCAGCAACTGGCATGGTGCGAAAATCGTAGAGACCTCGCCCGGATATGAAATGAAGTATCTGGATTTCCGCGACAGCCGGAATGACACCGGCCGCAAGCTGGAATGGGAGACCGTTCACGAGGAAACCGGACTGCATCTGACCATGCATTATCAGTTTTATGACGGCATTCCGGTCGTCCGCAGCTGGACCGAGGTAACCAACTGCGGGACTGAAGCGCAGGGGCTGGAAGCGCTCTCCTCGTTCTGTCTGATGGGACTCGGCAAAGAGGGCCTGATTCGACCGGATCGCAAGCTGCGCCTCAGCGTTCCGCACCACTCGTGGAAACGGGAAATGCACTGGAACAGATACAGCTTTTCCGATCTGGGCTTGACCTTCACGGCCGGTTCCGATCCGGAAGCCGAATCGACGCAGGTCTTTTCGGTGAGCAATACGGGCAACTGGTCTACCAAGGAGTATCTTCCGATGGCGTATCTCGAGGATACGGAAGCCGGCGTATCGCTTTACTGGCAGATCGAACATAACGGTTCGTGGCACTGGGAGATCAGTGACTACGAAGGGCAGTATTATCTGGAGCTTGGCGGTCCGGATGAGCTGCATAACCACTGGTGGAAGCAGCTGATGCCGGGCGAGACCTTTGTTTCGGTTCCTGCCTGCATCGGTGTGGAAACCGCAGGCATGGATCGCGCTATGGGTGCACTGACCGAATACCGGCGGCGGATACGCCGCCCGAATCGTGACAATGAGCAGCTCTCGGTCATTTTCAATGACTATATGAACTGCCTGTCCGGTGACCCCACGACGCAGAAGGAACTGGAAATGATTCCGAAGGCGCGGGAAGCAGGATGCGAATACTTTGTCGTAGACTGCGGATGGTATGCGGACGGCGCATGGTGGGACGGCGTCGGGGATCGATCACCCCTCGGAAAAGCGCTTTCCGGGCGGCTTCAAAGAGGTCATGGATGCCATACGCGACGCGGGCATGATCCCAGGCGCATGGCTGGAGCTGGAAGTCATGGGCGTCAACTGTCCGCTGGCAAAGCAGCTTCCGGACAGCTGGTTCTTCATGCGGCACGGCAGGCGTGTGTGCGATAAGGGGCGCTATCAGCTCGATTTCCGCAATGCGGAGGTTCGGGACTATGCCGAGCGGGTGATCGACCGCATGGTCAATGAATACGGCGTCGGCTATATCAAGATGGATTACAACATCGAGCCGGGCACCGGTACCAATCAGCAGGCCGACAGCACGGGGCAGGGTCTGCTGGAGCATAACCGGGCGTATCTGGCATGGATCGATCATATTTTTGAAAAATACCCGGAGCTCGTCATAGAAAACTGCTCAAGCGGCGGCATGCGGACGGACTATGCGATGCTGGCACGGCACAGCCTTCAGTCCAAAAGCGACCAGACCGATTACCGGCAGTACGCGCCTCTGCCAGCCAATGCACCGGCGGCGGTCACCCCGGAGCAGGCTGCGGTGTGGTCCTATCCGCTGACCGACGGTGATGAAGAAGAAACGATTTTCAACATGGTCAACGCAATGCTGCTTCGCATTCACCAAAGCGGCCATCTGGTCAATCTCAGCCCGGCTCGGTTCGAGCTGGTGAAGGAAGGCATTGCATGCTACAAGAGCATTCGGCAGGATATTCGGCGGGCGGTTCCGTTCTGGCCGCTGGGTCTGTCCTCGTACGGGGATTCGTGGGTATCTCTCGGACTGAAAGCCGGAAACAAAAACTATATTGCGGTATGGCGCAGCGACAGCGGAAACGATACCTGTCTGCTTCCCATTTCGCATCTGCGCGGAAAAGACGCAAGCGTAAAGTGCCTCTATCCGCAGAATGCCGCGTGCCGCTGCGCATGGCACAAGGAAAGCGGCGAACTTGCGGTCGAGCTGCCGGTGAATATCTCGGCACGACTGTTTGAAGTAAGTGCAAACGAATAAGGAGGAATCAAGGAATGGCAAAGATTTCTTTACAGAATATTAGAAAGGTATATCCCGGCGGCGTTGAAGTAGTGCCGAAACTTAATCTTGAAATCGCGGACAAGGAATTTGTCGTGCTGGTCGGCCCTTCCGGCTGCGGTAAATCGACTACGCTGCGTATGATCGCAGGTCTTGAGGAGATCACGGACGGTGATATGTATATCGGCGAGCGCCGCGTCAATGACGTTGCGCCGAAGGACCGCAATATTGCGATGGTTTTCCAGAGCTACGCGCTGTATCCGCATATGACGGTTTACAAGAATATGGCGTTCGGACTGTCGCTTCAGAAGATGCCGAAGGACGAAATCGACCGGAAGGTTCATGAAGTAGCTAAAATTCTGGATCTGGAGCATCTGCTGAACCGCAAGCCTAAGGCGTTGTCCGGCGGCCAGCGTCAGCGTGTCGCACTGGGACGCGCTATGGTGCGCGACCCTGATGTATTCCTGCTGGACGAGCCGCTGTCCAATCTGGATGCCAAGCTGCGTACCTCGATGCGCGCGGAGATTGCCCGCCTGCATAAAAGACTGGGCACGACCTTTGTCTACGTAACGCACGACCAGACCGAGGCGATGACGATGGGCGACCGTATCGTTGTTATGAAGAGCGGTATCATTCAGCAGGCCGATACGCCGACAAACCTCTACAACAAGCCCTGCAATATGTTTGTAGCCGGCTTTATCGGTTCTCCGCAGATGAACTTCATCGACTGCACGATCGAAAAGGGAAAAGAAGGCTACGGCGTCAATTTTGCCGGCAAACTCATCCCTCTGCCGCAGGGCAAGTTCCCGGACAAGCTGATGGCGGAATACGCCGGAAAGACGGTGGTTCTCGGCGTCCGTCCGGAGGACTTCCATACGGAAAGCGCATTCCTGGAAATGAGCGAGGACAGCACGGTAGAGGCCGAAGTTGAAATCGCAGAAATGATGGGTGCGGAAATTTATATCCATGCTGTATGCGGCGGTCAGAAACTGATCGTGCGCGCACCGTCCCGCGTGCAGGCGGAAAGCGGCGACCATATTTCGCTTGCTATCGATAAGAACAAAATTCATCTGTTTGACAAAGAAACCGAACAGGCAATCAATATTAAATAATTTATTCCTGTTAAGCCACCTCTCTCTTCTAATATGGGAAACTCCGTATGGCTGAATATACGCCATATGGAGTTTTCTCGCTCATATGAGCGCACAACACATCGCATTTGATGCAAGACTTTGCATTCATCTTAGGATGTTTATATGTCAGTAACATATCTGTTTCTCGAAAAACTCCATAATCCCTGCCTTCAGCACCCTCCACTCCCGGCCGACCTTCACGGCCGGGAGTTCTTCGTTTGCGATCATTTTGCGCACTTGCTGGCGCGTGGTTTTGAGCAGGGCTGCGGTTTCTTTAACCGTCAGAATTTCGTCATTTCTCATGCCCAAGGATCCTTTCTCTGTGTCTGCGGAGCGGAAGAAGCGCCGTATTTCTGTTCCTTGTAGATGTAGTTGTGCAGCTTACGAACCAGGACCTTTTGGAAGCCGTGGTTGCCATACTGGTCTTCCTGCGGGAAAATACCGTACTTTTCAGAGTAGTACCGCAATTCTTTCTTGTCCATCTCGAATAAATGACAGACCTCAGCAATGGTACAAAACTCTTTTATATTGCGATAATCGATATATTTCATCGAAAATCAGCTCCTTGATATGAATTTAGATAGTGAAAACGCATTTCACCGCAATTCATGCTACCTTATACTTATGTTAGTTATTTCAGTGCAAAAGACGCAATTATAAGGAAAGAAAAACGCCTTGAAAAGCGTAGGCATTACGATTTACAACACAAATTTCAATTCATCAATTCCTGCCGTATCGCGCATCGTCACCGGCTGCACACCCAGTTTCTCGAACTGTTTTCGCACGGTTCGTAGCTTATTCTCGGACAACCCGCTGTTTTTCACAGCCTGTGCATAACTTTTGCAATTGGATAGCTTTTCGACTAACAGCCGCATATTCTTCTGCGTGGCGGAGTGCTTGACGGTTTCAATCCGTGCGATGCAGTCAGAATATCGCACAAACGGCAGATTTGCGTGCAGTTTTTTCATATATGAGTGAATGGTTTTCTCCGACTCATTCATCACGGTTTTCAGGATTTCCTTGTTGCTGCCCTTGACTTCATCGGACAGGCCGCGCTTGAACTTCGCTCCCGAGCGGGATACCTCGAACCGAAGCATCGGCGCATCATACTGCTCCAGCAAATCCTCCTCCATCAGCTGAAATGTCTTGTCATAGACCGTCAATGTGGTCGTCTTGCAGCAAATACACCACGAATGCGCGTTCTTTTCCTTGTGATTGGGGAATTCTTTGCCGAATGTGCACAGCTTGTACTGCTTCATGTACGGGCTGCAGCGAATGACACGCAGTGCCTCATCAACCCATTTTTGCGACTCGGGAAAGTAGTCCAGACAGCAGTCGATACGCGAGAGCGTCAGCTGTTCGAACTCGCGGTCCAGACCGATTTTATGCAGCAGTTCTGTCATCTCTCTGTCAAGCGTTTTAAGATGGTTTTCTTTCGCTTGGAATACCTCCTTGGGTGAATATTTTCCGTGCAGTAAAGTGTGCGGATTGAGTCGAAACCGGATAGAACAGGCAATATTTTTGCTCGTTTTGTTCTTGCTGCGCTTCTGCTTGTACAGATAAAGTACGACACCCTGACCGCAGTACGAGGTGCAGATATACTTCTCGATGCCTTTGTCAGAATGATATGTCACGTCCGGGTAGAGTTTGCCAAAATTCAGACTTTTCAGATGCTGAAACACCTTGTTAAAGCTCTTTTTGGACAGTCTGTGAAATAATTCAATCGTATGAATACCGTAACGAAAATCCATTTCACACACCGCCTTTCGCAAAACAGCCGATTACTGCGTCGTGCAGATCGTCCGATGATTCACAGATCGCATACAGTTCATTGGCGGCTTCCACTGCACGGTTATACGTGTCAGAGATAATATCAAGGTTCATCTGAAAATCGGCGTCATTCCAGAGCAGCAGTGCCTTTGCGCGTTTGCCGTCGCGCCCGGCTCGGCCTGCCATCTGGTAGAATGACGCGACGCTGAACGGCAGTTGAGAGACAATAATAAGGCGAATATCCGAAATATTCACACCCATATCAAACGCAGAAGTTGCAATCATAATATGTGCCTTACCGGAACGAAAGCGCGCTTCCTGCTCGGCTCGGTTAGACAGCCTGCTGTGGCAGAGAGCAATATTAGCAGCATGGATGACATCCAGAATCTGTTCAAAGAAACAATAGCAGAGTCCATGGAAGATGGTCTGGAAACCGAACTAGATGGCGAATTAGGGTACAGCAGGTACGATTATCGCAACAAAAGCACTGAAAACAGCCGTAATGGCCACAGCAGCAAGACACTTCGCACCAGTTTCAGTGATGTAGATGTTGCTGTTCCGCGTGACCGCAAGGGTGAATTTGAGCCGCAGCTGCTGAAAAAGAATCAAACCAGTATCAGCCAGGATATCGAAGAGAAATCCTCTCGATGTCCGCAAAGGGTATGACAACTAGCGATATCGCCGCACATATCCAGGATATTTGCGGCGTAGACGTCTCTGATACGACCGTAAGCCGTATCATGGATAAAATTCTGCCTGTCGCAAAGGAATGGCAGCAGATTATTCGTGTTTTACCGTTGACGACTGCCTTTGCTAATAAAGCGGTTACAACAGCCTGGGGATTGCTGTGGGGCCTGTTATTCTTTCATGAGCAGATTACGATTGGAAAGATCGTTGGTGTTGCGCTGGTAATTAGCGGTGTTATACTATTCTCCGCAGCGGATACGGAGGCTGTGAATGACTAATACGACATTGCTTTATGCAGGTATATTGCTGATTGGAGTATTCCTCAGTGCCATCTCTCAGGTAATGCTGAAAAAGGCAGCAGCACGACAGTATGTTTCTAAGGCAATACCGTATAATTGGACAAGAGTGATTTTCGAGTAAATTTTGTGTACTGACGAGGCGCGGTTTTGCGGTAATACTTGACGTATTACCGTGAAATCGCAACAAAGTCAGGGCACAAAATTTCCGCAAAGCGCCGCAGCTTTAATTGTGCGGTGTTGCCCTAAGCTGAAAGAGTATCTGAATCCGCTGGTTATCATTGCGTATACAATCTTTGTCGGAACGACGCTGCTTAGCGTGTATGCCTATAAAGGTATTCCGCTGTTTAAGGGACCGGTATTGGAGGCAACAAGCTATATTTATATTACGATATTTGGTGTATGTATTTTTAAGGAAAAGCTAAATCCTAAGAAAATAGTCGCTCTGCTTCTAATTGTTGGCGGCATATTGGTGTATTCGCTGTTGGGATAAACATACAGAGATATATTGACATCGCCCATAAATCGTGATATAACGAAATCAGAGATTATTAATTGTTTTCTTCGGAGATATAACAGGATAGGTGGTAAGTTTGCCATGGATAAGGAAAATAAAGTTTACATCAGACGGCAGCTAGGTGCCTCGCCGGAGGGGAACAGGACGGGCAATATATCGCGCTGAACAAAATCAGCAGGTTGCATTGGGATGACATAACAGGCGGATTTCAGAAGCGGACACCGTATCCGCAAATTATGGGATACGTTGATCCGGCAGATGCGCCAAAGGTTCGCTGCAGTGGAAGGCATGATTATAGCAGGTACGGAATTAAAGTGTGTTTGATACGCAGCAAAACATCGCCAGAAGTGTGGGAAAAATTGCTGCAAGTGGTGCCGGAATGTCCGTATGTAAAACTACCGACATGCACAAAAACAATTCTTGAGATTTTAGGAAACTATCCGGAGGGGATGACTCGCAAGTCTCTTCGCGAGCAGATGCTGCAAAAAGGATATCCGAGTTATCGAATTCGGAGAGCGATAAAGACAATGGGGAAAGATGGCCGAATCACCTTGGAAGGCAGCAATTTTTCGCCCAATCAATTGGTTCGCCAATCGGCTGGCAAAGAAGGAGATTCCTAAAGAAGAATCAACAAAAACAGAGAACAATAGAATAGGTTTAGTCCAGCTGAACTGGGGTCGCTGAGTTTGTTTGCTATAGTTTTAGTGGCTATAGGCTGTGTTCTGTTTTGCCCGTTACAGGGATATCTAAGCAATCTTGCTATGAAATATCAGGAGGAAAAGTCTATGAAAGCTAAAATGATAAAAGTTACTGCCACTGTCGCCAACGGTATTCTATGTGTAGTACAGGCTGTGGGCACTAATCTTTTGGCTTCAGCTCTGCTGGCCTAAGCCTATTGTATTGAAATCTAAGCTTTTTGCTGGGGTTAGGAACTTATAAAGAGATATAATAACAGCGCAGAGGATGACCGGCGGTCGTTTGTTACGCCTATATAGTCGGCGCGATATATTATTATATTGTGGAACGATCTATTTCAAAATTACTAACCCAAAGACGATTGCTTTCGCATGATTTATCTAAAATCGAAAACAAAAAATGGAAGTTCGGTGAGTGGAAGAGCGAGATTAGTACAGAGATGATTTAATGAGCTAATGAAGTAAAATGCCTGCTTACAACTTGGATGAGATACACCCCACCCCCATCTCCTCAAACTTCCCCAACAATTTAATAAACTCAAACTTTTTAATTCTGCAATCTTTCTGGACGGCTGCGAGCGAAACGCAGCCGTTCGCTTTTTTCGCGATACGGCGCAGCTTCTTCTTCGTTTTTTCGCGGTACTTGGAGGCATTGATACGGTTCAGCAGCTCGGGAAGCGAAACCGGGTCAAAGTGCATCATATGCA
>OGOS01001577.1_pt1 | contig 14125 bp, 7 predicted proteins | sample 1552701 | NCBI WGS metagenome assembly OGOS01 (sample SAMEA2580128, study PRJEB22360) | human gut metagenome | biome: human gut; feature: human-associated habitat; material: faeces | place: Denmark | collected 2008/2010
CCGATGAGTTTTATAGAGAAAAATAATGCGTGACACAGTTTATTTTACACTACCTCTAAATTACAATTAAAATATTACGAAGATTCTTTTTCCATCTATTATTCAGACTTATCTTATAATAATACAACCCGTTACAGCTATATTCTCGAAGGTTATGATAGGCAATGGAATGTAAACGACAATCTAAACTTCGCTTCTTACCGCAACCTTTCGCCAGGCAACTATGTATTTAAAGTACGAGCAACAACTCCTTCAGGACAGATTACAGAACATACCATCAACATTAACATTGCCACTCCTTGGTATGCAACCTGGTGGTTTCAATTACTAGTATTTATAACTGTCATAATCATCGCCAATATCATTTATTGTAACCGACAGCGTATTTTAACTATTCGAAAGCAAGCACAAGCAGAAAAAATGTCAACAGAATACCGACTTAAGTTCTTCACTAACATATCACATGAGTTCCGTACTCCACTTACGCTTATCCGTGTGTCAATGGACAAATTGCTTGGAAGCGGCAATATACCGGAGTCACTACTACCTTCTACCAATATCATGCAACGTAATGTAGAACGAATGAGCCGCCTTATTGACCAACTGATGGAGTTCCGACGTATGGAAAACAACCGTTTAGAACTTCGTTTAGAAAAGACTGACGTTGTTCCTTTCCTGCACAATATATGGCAAACATTCTGTGACAGAGCGGAAAGTCGTAATATCAACTATAAGTTTATATGTTCAGCAAAACACTGTGAGGTTTATATTGATCGAGGCTATGTCGACAAAATCTTATACAACCTTCTAAGTAATGCGTTCAAATACACACCAGTAGCAGGGGAAATTGCTATAAATATAAAAACAACAGAAGAGCATTTAGTGGTGAAAGTTATCGATAATGGTATTGGAGTCCCACAAGAAAAGCGAAACGATTTATTCAAACGTTTCAATCATTCGATGATGAATGGTGATTCAATGGGTATCGGACTAAACTTAACAGCAGAACTCGTACAAACACATCATGGAACTATTACATTTTACGATACTGAAAAACAACCATCCGGTGCAACTTTTGTTCTGAAATTACCATTAGATAAATCGGCATATAAACCCGAAGAATTTATGTACCAATCACCTGTTTCTAAAAACAAAGATATTGAAGAAAAACAATCTGTTACCGTAAACACTACTCCTCTAAATGAATATACAGTCCTAATTGTCGAGGACGACCACGACACTCAGGACTTTTTGGCTGTTGAATTAGGCAATTATTTCCACGTCCGAACAGCCAGTAATGGAGAAGAAGCTATAGAAATACTTAACGACCAACTGCCCGATTTTGTTATCACTGATTATATAATGCCCCATCTTGATGGTATCGGTCTTCTAAAACATATACGGCATAGTGATTACAAACATTTGCCAGTCATTATGCTGACCGCCGCAGATAGTATTGAAGAACGTATAAAAGGTATTTCTTCGGGAGCCGACTCTTACATTGCAAAACCGTTCTCTACTCGGGAATTAATAGCCCAATGTGTCAACATACTACAAAGACATGAACAGCTAAAAGTGAGTTATTCTCAGGTTGAAGCTGAGCGGAAAGCTAAAATTCCAGAACTTATTGTTGAAGAACGTGATCGAGAATTCATTACCGAACTAAATGTATACATCAGCGAACATCTAAATGAAACAGATTTAAATGTTGACCGTTTGGCAAAAGCCATGGGATATGGACGTACAAAATTCTATCAAAAAGTAAATGCCATTGCAGGTTGCTCTCCTAAAGAATATATCCGGAAGACACGTATAGAAAAGGCTGCTGAACTGTTGGGTAATGATAATATTACAGTTGCAGAAGTAAGCTATATGGTTGGCTTCGGAACTCCACAATATCTAACTACGGTCTTCAAATCTTATTATGGTATATCACCAATACAGTATAAACAGAAAGGAAATAACATAGAATAACATGTATTTCTGATATACAGACCGTATTGACGTAGTTTCTATATTCCGAAGAAAAAGATATCTGTATATAATAATACAAATCTACCACATAAAAAACAAACTTGATTCGAATGGAATTCAATTTTCCATTGTGGAATACAGGTTTACAGATATGCATAAACGACTTTTTTAGGGTTTTCGTTATAATTGTACAATTATCTTTCGTACTTGTACAAATTTATAACAATACGTACATTCCCGTAATAATCGAAATAAAGTTGACCATTATTTTTGTGAGCAAATAACAAAACTCTTAACAACTAATAACAACTTATTTCGACTATGAAACAATATGTTTTTTCTTTGTTTCTATTGTTTGCTAGCATTACAACCTTTGCAGCAGAAAGAGACTCTGTTCTTTTAAATTTTGATTGGAAATTCCATTTAGGTGAAGTAGCAAATGGAGAAAAACCAGAAACCAATGACAAATCCTGGCGAGTGCTTGACATTCCTTATGATTATCAACTCAATATGCCTTGGAATAAGGATGCTCGTGCTGCACGCGGTTTTAAGGAAATGTCGGGTGCATGGTTCCGGAAAACATTCATCCCCGATGATGCATGGCGCAACCGGCAAGTACTAATTGATTTCGAAGGACTTATGTACTATGGAGACGTATATCTCAATGGTGAAAAAATTGGCTCAACTGAATATGGATATTGTGGTTTTGACTGCGATGTAACCAAGAAGTTAAAATACGGAGAAAATAACTTATTGGCCGTATATACTAATACTGGTACTCCTGAAGGTTCCCGGTGGTATACGGGGGGAGGTATTAACCGAAATGTACGTATAATCGTAAAAGATACAATGTCAATGTCACGACACGGTGTGTACATTGTAACAGAAAAAGTTAAAGATAAAAATTGGATTGTACGTGTCCAAGCCGAACTCTCAGGAGTTCTTCTTGAAAAAGGAAAAGTTGAATTTCAGGCTAACATTTTTGACGCTGGCGGGAGAAAGGTCGCTTCATCAAAGATGACCTCCGCGCCAGCTAAATCTCGCTTACATCTTTATGAAGTAAAATTAGACCCGATAAAGGTTGTATCACCCCGACTTTGGAATGTGACTTCTCCCAAATCTGAAGATCAGACTCAGAGTCTTTATACTTGCGAAGTAGTGATGTATGTCAATGGAAAGCCTACCGATAAAATTCATGAACGTTTTGGTTTTCGCACAATAGAGTACAGTCCAAATTTCGGCTTCCAACTTAATGGGAAAAAGGTATTCTTACAAGGAATCGCCAACCATACTGACTTTGGAGGAGTAGGTGTCGCTACCTACCGCACTGCTATTGAACGACAGCTCAGACAACTGAAGTCATTCGGATTCAATGCTATACGTTGTGCTCATAACCCTTATCCTGAAGTTTTTTACGATCTATGCGATGAAATGGGATTTCTAGTTATTGATGAACTCGTAGATAAATGGAGCAATGATGGAAACTGCTGGGGAGGCCGTAAATCGTTTATGTATGTATGGCCACAACTGCTTACCGAATGGGTGAAACGCGATCGTAATCATCCCTGCATCATCATGTGGAGTCTAGGAAATGAAATGCAACATCGCGAAAATGCATCAGGCTATATGACAGGCGACTGGGGGATAACCACCTTCCGTATCCTTGACACATACTTGAAACGTTATGAAAAGACACGACCCTCCACTGCAGCCATGTATCCTGCCCGTGCAAATGGTATACGTCGTGCTGATCCTGGCTTCCGCGAAATTTCTAACATTATCCCCCCCGAACTTTCACGCATTACAGAAATTGCGTCCTATAACTATGAATATGCCGATTACCAGCGTTATAAAGAATATGATCCCAATCTCATAATTTTTCAAAGTGAAGCAAGTGTAAACGATCTTATCACACCATATCTACGGATGGACAAATCTTCTACCGTAGGACTTTGTTACTGGGGTGCAATAGAATATTGGGGAGAAAGTGATGGTTGGCCTAAAAAAGGGTGGAATTATTCCTTTTTCGATCATACACTCAAACCTTACCCCCGAGCATGGCTTGTCCGCTCTTGCTTTGTAGATGAACCACAAGTACATATCGGTATCCTAGAAGGAAAGCAGAAAAGTATAATTTGGAATGACATTCTTTCAGGACGAGCAGAAATGAGTCATTTCTATTGGAAACCTAATAAAGGTGATAACATTACTTTAGAGGTATCATCAAACTGCGATGAAGTAGAATTATTTCAGAATGGAAGAAGTCTTGGAACCAAACAGAATAACCGACAAGATGACAAGGCACAAAATAAATTCTTATGGGAAGACATCAGTTGGCAACCAGGAAAAGTGATAGCTGTAGCCAGAAATAACGGCAAAGAAGTTGCTCGTCACGAACTACAATCTCCCGGTAAAGCCGTACGTCTGAAGGCAGAAATAGAAGATGAAGGTAACTGGTATGCAGATGGCATGGACTTGCAATTTATTCGATTTACCGTAGTAGACAGTAAGGGAGAACCTGTAGATAATTTTAAAGGAAATTTAGCTATCCACATTGACGGGGAAGCCAAACTGCTGGCTCTTGACAATGGTAATCATTTTACTGACCGTAATTTGGAATCAGCTACAACATCTCTTTATCGCGGTGGTGCGCTACTAATTCTTCGGTCAACCAGAAACAGTGGTACGGTAAAAGTTAAAGCTTCGATATTGGGTATTAAAGGGAGCGAACTTCTTCTTAAAACAAAATAATAAAAATTTGGTGCCATGAAAAACCCATTATTAACGATATTAGTCCTTTCTCTAATGTCATGGATTACATCTGAAAGTTATGCTCAACGAATGATGGAGAATCTCGACCGCGGAATTGTTGCAGTCAAAACTCTTGATGGAGTATTCTTATCATGGCGTTTACGCTCCAATGAAAGAAACGCAGCCTTTAATATATACAAGAATGGGAAAAAGTGGAAGTCTGTGTCAACCAAGTCTCCAACAAATCTGATTGACCCTTCCGGCTCTTTACAAGATGTATATTATATCACTGCTGTAATTGACGGAAAAGAAGTTAGCAGTTCGTATGCAACCCAAGCACAGCTTACGGAATATTTTGAGATAGAACTAGACCGTCCTTTGGGAGGGCGTACAGCTCCTACGCTAGATTTGTCAAAAGAAGCCATAGCTCAAAGACGTGATGGAATAGAAAATCAAGAAGGACTACCCTACAAATATTTTCCTGGTGAAGGTGCTTGTGCTGATCTTGACGGTGATGGCGAATATGAAATCATTGTCAAATGGGAATCCGATCAAGATAAGGATAATGGCAAAGTCGGTATGACGCCACCATGTATCATAGATGCCTATAAAATGGATGGAACAAAATTATGGCGCATCAATCTTGGACAAAATATTCGTTCAGGAGCTCATTACACCCAAATTCTTGCTTATGATTTCGATTGCGATGGAAAAGCAGAGGTCGTGCTACGTACTGCACCAGGAACAATAGATGGATTAAAAAATCCTGTCCTCATGGGAGACGACAAAGTTACCGATGATTATCGTGTCACGCTTGAACAAAAACGCGGACGTGTGGGATTCATGAATACCGGACCTGAGTATCTTACAGTATTCCGTGGTTCAGATGGTTCCCAAATATGTTCTGCCCCTTTCTCTCCCGAACGTGGTGATGTAAATACGTGGGGAGATGACTACGGCAACCGTGCAGACCGTTTACTTGCGTGTACAGCCTATCTTGACGGAATTCATCCATACATCATACAGGCTCGAGGATATTATATGAAATCAGCCATAACAGCTTGGAAATTCGACGGGAAGCAGCTTATTAGACAATGGCAAGTTGTGTCACCTGTTAAAGATTCGTGGTTTGACATGCAGGGTATTCAACATAAAGGAAAATCCATATATGCCGCCGGCAATCATAATATCAGTGTCGGTGATGTAGACGGTGATGGCAAAGATGAAATTGTACATGGAGCCTGTGCAATAGATGACAATGGTACCGTGATGTACAATACCCAACTCGGGCACGGTGATGCGATGCATCTAGGTGATTTAGATCCGTCACATCCAGGACTGGAAGTTATGGTTGTCCATGAAGAGAAAGAAATATACCCGCTTGCCGGAATGGAAATGCATGATGCGCGTACCGGGAAAATACTCTGGCAAATTCCTGCAACAAATGACAATGGGAAAGGTATATCTGCCGATATAGACCCAACTCATAAAGGAAAAGAATCATGGAGTTATTTTACCGATGGTATCTATGATTGTCATGGCAAAATGATTTGTAAAGACAAACCGCGGCACATGACATTTCGAGTGTATTGGGACGGCGACTTACTAGATGAACTTTATCAGGGCGACAATATCTATAAATGGAATTCTGATTGTCATCGTCTTGAAATCTGTCACAAAATGCCTGGAACAGAACAAGCAAACGGTACGAAACAGACTCCATTCCTTCAAGCTGATCTTTTCGGTGATTGGCGGGAAGAATTAGTGATGCGTGTAAAAGGTAACGCTTCCAGACTTCGTGTATATACTACAACAATATTAACTGATTACCGAATGTATACACTGATGGATGATCCAACCTACCGCATGGGAATAGCTTGGCAAAATATCGGTTATAACCAACCTCCTCATCTCGGTTTTAGCCTTATCGATTTAAGAAAGGCTACTTGGCCTCAACACTCTATCATAAGGAATTATTAAAATTACTATTATATGAAAAAGAATCTATTAAAACTTTCAACAATCGTACTTCTGATCACATCATTCGTATCATGTGATAATGACGGCTTAAAACAAGGTGATTCCAATTATTGGACTACATCACGTGGTCAGTTCACTTTAACCACCAAGGATGGAGCCACAATCTATTTTCTTGACAACAAAAATGGTACGGCTACAGTTACATTCGACGGCCGTTATCCACTTCACCAGATGGACCCGACATCTGCTACAGTATATGTTAATACATACACCGGAAATGTTATTATACCTGAAACAGCCGATGGAAAAGAAGTAACAGCAATAGGAAATGAGGCCTTTTTAGGGTGTCATGATTTAGTGACCCTCTCTTTACCTGAAACAATAACAGAATTCGGCGAAGGAACTTTTACCGATTGTACTTCATTAACTCAAATAAATATTCCATCAAAGATTACAGAAATACCTGACGCATGCTTTGGGCGCTGCTCGAAACTCACAAATCTTACAATTCCTTCAGGTGTTACCAAATTAGGCCGTGCCGCATTTTATAGTTGTTCAGGTCTGACCTCTATCACCTTGCCAGACGGACTCGAAGAAATTGGCAGTATCGCATTTTTCTTTTGCAAGGGACTTAACAAGATTACCATTCCTGCTTCTGTAAAAAAAATAGGGAACTTGGCATTTGGGGCAGAAGGAACAATATATTGTAATATCAGTGACTATTACGTACTTGCCACAACACCACCCTTATTAGAAGGTAACCTTTATAGCAATTTGGCAGAAGGTGTTAATCCCATCATTCATGTTCCAACCGGCACTCTTGCTGCATATCAAGCAGCAGACGGTTGGAAAGAACTTAATATCACAGAAAATTAATACTATGAAAAGATTATTATTAACTATTTTGGTCATAATGACCATCTCACTGGCATTTGCCCAGCAGACGATAAGAGGTACCATCACCGATATGCAAGGAGAACCTCTGATTGGAGCTTCCATAAAAGCTGTCGGATACACACAAGGTACAATAACAGACTTAAATGGAAATTATATCTTAAAATCTAATGCCACAGAAGTTGAAGTGAGCTATTTAGGATATAAAACAAGAAAAATAAAAGTAACCAACGGGCGTGCGGATGCACGGATGGAAGAAAGTTCCGATATACTAGATGAAGTTGTTGTGATTGGATATGGTTCGGTAAAAAAAGGAAATGTGACTAGTGCAATAGCACAATTAAAAGGTGAGGATATTGCAGAACGTCCCGTTACCAATATAGCATCGGCACTTCAAGGAGAATTAGCAGGTGTAGAAGTTCAATCAACTTCTGGTGCACCAGGTTCGACTGTAACCATTAAAGTACGTGGGGCTACATCCATAAATGAAGATAGTTCCTCCGATCCTTTATATGTGGTAGATGGGGTACCCATGGATGAGGATTTTGATCTCTCACAAATCAATCCGCACGACATTGCTTCTATCGAAGTTCTCAAAGACGCCTCTTCGTCAGCCATCTATGGTTCACGTGGAGCCAATGGCGTTATCCTGATCACGACCAAAAGGGGTAAACAGGGGAAAACGACGGTTACTTATGACGGTTATGTCGGTTTTCAGCATGTTGCCAAGAAACTGGATATGATGAACGCAACAGAATGGGCTGAAATGGTAAACGAGGGAGCTGAAACCGATGGTCGTCCCATTTATTACTCAAATACATCTTCTGACCCTTTGTATCCTGCAATGAGTCAATTGGGCGAAGGGACAGATTGGCAAGATCAAATTTTCCGTACTGCTCCTATACATAGCCACAACGTTTCAGTAAACGGAGGAAGCGAAAACACAAAATTTGCTGTCGTTGCAAGTTACTTTGGACAAGAAGGTGTTGTTAAAAATCAAGATTTCAACCGTGTATCCTTGCGAAACAACATCGATACGAAAATCTCTAAAGTTGTCGACCTGTCCACCAGCCTTACGATCAGCCGTGTTTTTGCCAATACCGGGCGTGAAAACGGAGATGGAGGAGGAAACACTTCCATCATCAATGCATCACTCGTCATGCCGCCTACAGTTCCGATATACGATCCGACAACTGGAGAATACGTCCGTTTAAACTATCTGCCAGGATCTTCTACCGTTCCGAATCCGGTTCCCTACGTTAAACATCTTCAAGATAAAGGGACCATCGATCGTATATTGGCTTCTGCCCACCTCACATTCCACATCATCGACGGACTGACACTAAAAGTCAGTGGAGGAGCAGATATGTCAAACGCGTCACGTGAAGTGTACGAACCGAAAGAGACGTACAGAGGCTACAATGCTAATGGCATTGCAGAACAACAAAGCCGTAGAAGTAGTTCCTATTCAAATGAAAACGTATTGACTTATATCAAAAAAATCGGCCAACACTCTCTGAATGTCATGGTCGGTTCTTCTCTGTTGTACGAAGAAAACAAGACCGGTTCTATGACTGCACGTGATTTTATCAGTGACGTATACGGATATAACAATTTAGATGCCGGTGCACAATGGGACAAACCAAATACCGGAAGGAGTAAAAGCACATTATTATCTGGTTTCGGCCGTATCAATTATGTCCTAATGGACAAATATCTTTTCACTGTAACAGGACGAGCCGATGGAAGCTCCAAATTTGGTGCAAATAACAAATGGGCATTCTTCCCCTCATTCGCCGCTGCATGGCGTATCAATCAAGAAAAATTCATGAAAAATATTGATTGGATCAGCAATTTGAAAATCAGAGGTAGTTGGGGTGTGACAGGTAACCAAAATATTCCGGCTTATTCGTCTCCCGAAAAGATGAATACATATACATACCCAATCGGAGGGGTAACTAGTGTTGGTATCGGTGCCGGTAACATGCCAAATCCTGATTTGAAATGGGAAACCACTGCCATCACCGATATCGGGATCGACTTGGGAGTATTCAACAATCGCATCAATTTCACAGCAGACTATTACTATAAAAAGACAACCGATCTGTTATGGAACATTTCCGTTCCATTGACAACTGGTTTCGGTACTGTTTTGAAAAATATTGGCAGTTTGCAAAACAAAGGTCTTGAACTAAGTCTATCAGCCGATGTTCTGACAGGTCCATTCAAATGGAACACCATGCTTAACTGGTCAACCAACAAAAATAAAGTGCTGGAAATCCCCGGATATATCCCGACCCAGCAAGGTACGATCTCCGGACACCTGAAAGTAAACGGTAGCTGGCTTGAGCCAGGATTACCAGTCGGTGTATGGAACTTGTTGAAAACAAACGGTGTGATGCGTACGGAAAAAGAATGGCAAGACGCTGCTCGTGTTGCAGATTCCAACTTCGACAAAATAGGAGATATGAGTTTTGTGGATAAGAATGGAGATGGCAAAATCAGTTTTGGAGAAGACCGTCAGATCGTTGGCGACCCAAATCCGGATTTCATCTTTGGTTGGACCAACAATTTCTCTTATAAGAATTTTGATTTATCTGTTTATATCAATGGTTCCGTCGGTAATGACATTTATAATGTATTACGTGCCGAAACAAATATCGTCAGTGCATGGGGTAATCAGCGGGCAGAAGTGAAGGACCGTTGGACTGTCAACAACCCGAACGGTAAATACCCGCGTGCTCACGTGTTAGTAAACCAAAACTTGTTACAGTCCGACTATCTGATTGAGGACGGTTCCTTTTTACGCATACAAAATGTCACTTTAGGTTACACATTCCCCAAAGTTTCATTCCTTCGTTCTTTACGTATTTATGCAACCGCACAGAATTTACTGACTATCACCGGCTATTCCGGATACAATCCAGAAGTAAATAGTCAAGGACAAAGCAATCTTCAGTTAGGTGTGGATTACAATGCCTACCCGACTGCTCGCTCTTTCATTCTTGGTGTAAACATTGGTTTTTAATCATTTAAAACGAATTGAATATGAAACTACATAAATATATAATCGGATTAGCATTACTGGTGTCCTCTTCCTCTTGCAATTTTCTGGATGAAGAAGCATATGAATTCATCACACCCGACAATTTCTACAAAACGGAAGCCGATGCAAATGCTGCACTGACAGCTGTCTACAATACATTTGCCGATGAAAAAAGCTATAGGCGTTATATTTGGATGGGAGCTGATTTTCCCGGCGAAGCGGCCAATGCCAATGCAAGCGCTCCTTCGCGTGTAGAAATGGACAATTTAACTTGGACACCGACCACTGATTTTTGTAAAAACATTTGGCAAATCTCCTATTCTGCCATTCGGCGTGCAAACAATTTATTACTGAACATCGATAATATCACATTCAAATCAGAAGAGGTAAGAAAGCAGATTGTCGGACAAACAAAATTCTTACGCGCTTTAGCTTATTTTGATCTGATACGCTTTTATGACCATATTGTTGTCATCCGAGAAACCGACAACTTAAATGATGAAGCTCCTTCCAACCAAGGAACAGATGACGCAGCCTGGGCTTTAATTGAAGAAGACTTATTGTATGCAGGTTCTGCTCTACCGATAAAATGGGAAGATTCGAATGCCGGACGTGCAACAAAAGGTGCAGCAATGGCTATGTTGGCAAAAGTCTACCTGACACAAGCCGGATGGCCTTGGAACAAAAGCGGTTTTTGGGAAAAGGCAGCTTCTCAAACAACTGATATTATTAATAATGAAGGGACTTTTGGTTATGGATTGGAAGAAAATTTCCGACGAATTTTCGACGTGACAAACGAACATGGAAAAGAGTATATTTTTGATATCGAATTCCAAACAAACATCAATGGAAACGACTCACCTGCCATAACTGGAATGCGTGGTTATAACATAAAAAAAACGGACGGATGGTCTTCATTCATTTCTACCCCGGAATTTTATAAATCATATGAAGTGGAAGACAAACGAATCTCCACTACGTTTGTTACAGAATTTACCGATATAAATAATGGCAAACAATATGTTTATGACCCGGATAATATAGCAGAACCCTCTTTTCCTCTTTGCCACTTTGCTAAATATCTTGATCCGAACGACAATCAATCAACTTCGGCCGGAGACTATAGTTGCAACAGAAAAATCATACGCTACGCAGATGTTTTGTTAATGCAGTCCGAAGCCTATTGCGAAATGAATCGCATCGGAGATGCACTGACAGGTATCAATCGGGTACGGGCAAGAGCCGGACTCAATCCGATCCCTTCATCCATTTCACAGACAGATTTGCGGAAAGCAATCATACAGGAACGTACTTGGGAGTTCGCAGCCGAAGGACATTCCTTATTCGACATGAAACGGCAGCATTGCATGGCAGAGCGCTTGGGCAGAGCTGTAGATGATAAATATTATTCATTACCTTTGCCTCAGGACGAAACGGATAAAAATCCGAATCTGAAACAGCATCCGCTGTGGTAATTCGATAATTGATGATTTATCTGTTACTTTTGGCTTGACCCAAAAGTAACGGGTAAATCATCAATTACCATCCCTATTTTTTAGATAACCTTTTAATTCTTACTATATAATGAAATGTTTTTATTCTTTTTTATTTTTATTAGGTAGCCTGTTAGCAAGCGGGCAGACCACTGATGTAAAATACCTGTCAGGACAAGGCTCGGACGATGCGGTCGAATGGGACTTCTTCTGTACCGGTGGCAGGAAAAGCGGGGAATGGAATAAGATCAAAGTTCCCTCCTGCGGGGAAATGGAAGGATACGGAACCTTCAATTACGGACATGACAAGCCGAAAGCCGACGAATCCGGATTGTATAAAACAACATTCGAAGTACCGGCGACATGGAAAGGCAAACGTATATTTATCGTTTTCGAAGGTTCCATGACCGATACGGAGATTAAGGTAAACGGAAAACAGGCAGGTACTCCCCATCAGGGAGCTTTCTACCGATTCAAGCGAGAGATAACCAAACTGGTCCATATGAACAAGGAAAACCTTTTGGAAGTCAAAGTGAACAAAATGTCATCCAATACCAGTATCAACGAAGCAGAACGGCAATGTGATTTTTGGGTATTCGGAGGCATATTCCGTCCGGTTTACCTCGAAGCTGTTCCTAACAACTTCATCGAATATACGGCGATCGATGCTCGGCAACATGGCGAACTGAACGCAGATATATTTATAGACAAGAAACTTTCCGACATAAAAGCAGAAATAGAGATCAAAGATGTCCAGAACCAGACGATAGGGAAAATCACATCTGCTCCCATAAACGAAAAAACAGGCAAAATATCCCTCTCTGGCAAGATCGACAATATCAAACCCTGGTCAGCCGAAGACCCACAACTGTACACCGCCATAATCACCCTTCGCCAGAAAGACAAGGTACTGCATACCGTAACCGACCGGATCGGGTTCCGCACAGTCGAAGTGAAACCGAAAGACGGTGTTTATATCAACGGTGTGAAAATGCGCTTTAAAGGGGTGAACCGCCACTCTCACTGGCCCACTACGGGACGAACGACGAACAAGCAGCTTAGTGTTAACGACGTCAAGCTGATGAAAGAAATGAACATGAATGCAGTCCGCATGTCACACTATCCACCTGACAAACATTTCCTGGAAGTTTGCGACTCTCTGGGGATGTATGTGATCGACGAACTGTGCGCCTGGCAATATCCTCCTTATGATACGAAAGTCGGGACCATTCTAGTTGGGGAAATGCTGAAACGGGATCTCAACCGTCCGTCTATCATTTTTTGGGCAAACGGGAATGAGGGAGGCTTCAATTTTGACCTCGACCCGCTATTTCCACAATATGACCCGCAAAAACGAGCTGTCCTGCATCCCTGGGCGTTATCGGGAAATATCAATACGGTACATTACATCAAATATAATTCTGGAATCGGCAATATGTTCCACGGAAGGGATATCTTCATGCCGACAGAAATCTTGCACGGATTATACGACGGTGGACACGGAGCCGGACTCGACGACTACTGGAACCTGATGCTTTCCAATCCGCTTTCAGCCGGAATGTTCCTTTGGGACTTTACGGACCAGGCAGTTGTTCGCGAAGATAAAAACGGATTCTACGATACCGACAAGGATCACGGAGCCGATGGCATAGTAGGACCATATCGCGAAAAAGAAGGCAGCTTCTTTACAATCAAAGAAATATGGTCGCCTATCCATCTGCCGGAACACTATCTTACACCGGGATGGGATGGTCGTTTCGAAATAGAAAACAGATATGCGTTCACAAATGCGAACGCTTGTAACTACACATACCGGCTGGCTAAAATCAACTCGCTTGCGCAAAAGACCATACAATCGGTTTCCGGCAAGATCGCTTCCCCTGATATCCGTCCGGGAGAAAGAGGGTATTTGCAACTTGAACTTCCCTCCGGCTGGCAGGAATACGACTTTCTATATGTTACGGTAAAAGACCGTTACAACCAAGAG
>OGOS01001584.1_pt1 | contig 14092 bp, 6 predicted proteins | sample 1552701 | NCBI WGS metagenome assembly OGOS01 (sample SAMEA2580128, study PRJEB22360) | human gut metagenome | biome: human gut; feature: human-associated habitat; material: faeces | place: Denmark | collected 2008/2010
GGGAGTCACCCTCGCAGAGGGAGCCTTATAGATGCTTACAGTTCCTGGATCGCTGCCAACACCTGGGCATGGGCCTCCTCTACGGGAGGCCACAGGGCAGGGTCGGTCAGGGGCTTGGAGCCGCGCACAGCCTCGCACAGGGCCGAGGATACCTGATACAGATGCTCCATCCCCAAATTCTGGGCCACGCCCTTCAGCGTGTGGCTGGCGCGGAAGGCCAGCTCCCAGTCCTGGGCGGCCAGCGCGTCCTTCAGCTGGTTAAAGCTGGGGTCGCCGGGGTATTTCAGCACAAACTTTTTGATGAGTGCCTCGCTGGGCAGTCGGCTGATGGTTGCCTTGTAATCGCCGCCGATGCGGTCATAGAATTCCTGCAATGTCATAGGGGACCTTCTTCTTTCTTACAATTTATCGGATTCCTGATTTGGCTTTGGTTCTTCTGCTTCTTCTGCGGAAAATGCTGCGGTGATACATTTGTTCCGGCACTCCTTGGCCTGATACAGCAGCTTGTCCGCCTGACGGATGCCGGGGTCAAGGGTGCAGGCGCCGTACACACCGCCGATGCTGACCGTCAGATGCAGGTCGGGGTATTCGATCATGTGCAGCGCCTGCACCGTCGCGCGGATCTGCTCAAGCCGCTTTATAAAGACATGCTCCGGGATATGCGGGAAAATCAGCAAAAACTCATCGCCGCCGTACCGCACCAGTGCATCGTTGCGGTTGCGCACGCAGGCCGTTACCGCATTCACCAGAATGCGCAGCGCGTCGTCGCCGGCCTGATGGCCGTAGACGTCATTGATCTGCTTGAACTGGTCAAGGTCCAGCATGGCTATGGCATCCACTTCCATGAGCTTCCGCAGCTGCTTCTCAAAGAAGCGGCGGTTATAGGCGTTGGTCAGGACATCATGGTAGAGGTCATGATGGTAGTCAAAAAACTGCTCTACAGGGTCGGCCTGCCCGGCAGCGCCGATATACGCGGGTACGCTGTCATCGCTCCACAGGGAGCACAGGCGCACGTGATGCCAGCGAAGCTCGCCGTCAACGGACAGCAGCATCGAAAGCTCAGTGTAAGGGTGTTCTGTGCTGGTGGCGCGCAGCGCCTTCTGGATGCGTGCAATATCCGCAGGGGCGAACCCGGTTTCCTCGATTTCATCGGGCAGGTGCAGATCTTTGGGCACGCCCATGTGCTCCGCCGCCCACGCCGAGAAGGAAAGATGACCGGTGGGCTCGTCATAGTCAAACTGTATGCAGCGGACGCTCTGGTTAAAGAACCGACCCTTCTGCTGCATGCGGGACAGCGACTGCACTATATGATTCTGCCCGGGCAGTGCGTTCTCCCGCAGGAGGGCATCGGAAATATGCTGTGCATCTGCCAGGCGGTGCAGCTGGTTGCCGGTGTCCGAAGCAATACTCAGCTCGGCATGCAGCTGCGCGCCGCACTCGGTCAGGCATTCCAGCAGCAGCGGATTGAACTGCCCGCACTCCCCGTTCAGGATCATCTTCACCGCGGTGTCGTGGTCGAACGCTTTTTTGTAGCAGCGCTCGCTCGTCAATGCGTCGTATACATCGGCCATAGACACGACCTGCGCGGCGATGGGGATCTGCTCACCTTTAAGCCCGTCCGGGTAGCCGCGCCCGTCCCAGCGCTCATGATGCCAGCGGCATATAGCGTAGGCCGTCTTGACAAGGTCGGACTCCTGCCGGAACGGCAGCTTTTCCAGAATCTCCGAACCAATTGTGGTGTGGGTTTTCATGACCTCGAATTCTTCCTTCGTCAGCCTGCCGGGCTTGTTCAGGATGGATTCGGGAATGTTGATCTTGCCGATGTCATGCAGCGCCGAAGCAGTGCTGATGAGCGAAATATCCGCGGCGGTCAGGTGGTATTTGTCGGTTTTCTGCACAAGCGTGTGCAGCAGAATATCGGTGGCTGTCTGGATATGCAGCACGTGCATACCGCTCTCCCCGTTGCGGAACTCCACAATATGGCTCAGTATGTTGATCATCGTGGAGTTGCTTTTCTCTTTTTCATAGACCTGCTCGGCCACAAGGCGGACCAGCCGCTTCTGTTTGGCGTAAAGCATCAGGGTATTGATGACGCGGCGGCGCACGACGGCCATGTCAAACGGGCGGCTGATATAGTCGGTAGCGCCCAGATCATAGGCACGCTCGACGTAGCTGGACGCATTCTCCGCCGAAATCATGATGACGGGGACCTCGTCGATCCAGTGGTATTTGTTCATCATGGCCAGCACTTCAAAGCCGTCCATCTCGGGCATCATAATATCGAGCAAAAGCAGGTCGATGTCCGTCGCGGACTGCAAAATGGCCACAGCCTGTCTGCCGTTTTCCGCCTCCAGAATCTCATAACCGTCACCCAGCATCTCCGTCAGGATGGCGCGGTTCATCGCGGAGTCGTCCGCAATCAGGATTTTCTCTTTATCACTCATGACCTCACCTATAATTCCAAGCGGAGCAAACGCGCGGTAAAATGTACATTCTCAAATACTTTATCATTATAGTATAATAGGAACCGCAAAAGCAACCAATTTGTGCAAAATAATCGAAAAATGTTCCAAAAGCGCAAAAAAGATGAAAAAATGTGCCAAAAAGAAAAAGCCTCCCTTGTCAAAGGAAGGATTTTTCGACGTGTCAAAAAATCACATTCGTGGCCTATTGAATATGTAGGGGCGACCATTGGTCGCCCGCCAACTTGGCGCAGCAACGCCTTTTCCGGGTAAGTTTTTTTCACAGGCAAACGGGCACGGGCGAGCAATGCTCGCCCCTACAAGAGTTTTTTGACAGTCTGTATACTCAGGGAAGATATAAGATTCCATCTTCAACTTGAACATTGGTGTGCCGCATAAGCTGACCCTTGCCCTTTTCGGCTCCGGATAAGGATAAAACCGCAAGCACACACACGACCAAATTCACGGACATTCCCGTTGAATTTGTGTTGTGTTTACGCTTTTTTGTGGCGATTTTTGCGCAATAGTTGCGCAAAAGCATCAGCAAGATTTTAACAGGTGCTTGGCGGTGTGTATAATAGTTGCCGAAAGCGCTTGTCATTGTGACGAATTCGACAAGTCAAAATTTTGCAATCTGCCAAAAAATCACTTGCTTGAATGTAGCCGTATTGAAATTTTCATCCCAAAGTATTATACTGTTCCTTATAAATAAAAAGGCACACAACAAACATACCGTGTCTTACTTTTCCCGACGTAAGCGCAAATGTTTGCACATCGGATTATATTCTCAAAAAAGACTGTAAATACAGCTCAGCTTGTGGAAAAAGTCCGTTTCCGTGCCAGATGTGCGCAGCGCATAAAATCGCGCCGAATGGCGCGCGTTTTTCCCCCCCCCCGATATATCGTGAGAACACACATGTATAGAAAAGGAGTCGAAGCAAATGACGAAAGCATTTTCTATCCTGCACCGTGCGGCGGCACTGCTTGTCGCCCTGTGCCTGCTGGTCGGTATGGCTCTGCCGGTTTATGCAGCTGAGGATGAGGCTTTATTTTTTGACGCAGGTTCGGAAACGATTCCGACTATTCCTGCCGCAAACACGTCAAGCGAGGGTGTAGAGCCTGCGCAAGAGCCTATTGTATCCGAATTGGAAACGATTCCGGATGAAGGAGATACCCCGCCCACTGCAAACGAGCCGGGAACAGAAGCGGAAACCACTGTGCAAAACACGGAAACGGTTCCGAATAATGACGGCAAAACCCAGGAAGCGGCAGAAAATCAGACTTCCGCCGCCGATACGGACACCGCCCCTGCCGACCCAGCCTTGACGAACAAAACCCCTGCGGACACTTCCGATACGGCTGCCGCGCCAAACCATGCCATCAACGCGCAGGAAACCACGGCGGCAAAAACCAACACAGAGCAAGATGTTCTTTTTGCTGACGGGGACAACCCCAACGAAGAAGATACTATGCTTGAGGATGATTTGCCTGACAACGATGACGCGAACACGCCTGATACGATAGCGGACACGGGCGCATCGCAGGGCTTTATCCCCGCAACGACAACCATTTATTTTGAGGATGACGGCAGATACAATAGTACATATAGCGGAAATTGCACCATTCATTTCCTCGCGTGTACCGATAGCAAAACGAACGCCTACATAGACAAGGTCATGGCGGATACCGGAGAGACAGTAACCGACCAAGATGGGAAACAACACAAAATCTTCAGCGTTACGCTGAATTCGGCAGACTATCCGGCGGGCGGGTTTTATCGAATTATCTTCCAGTATATAGAAGGCAATAGCTGGAAAGAAGAAATCAACGCCTTTGGCAATGACAATGTTAGCAATACTGACAAGCTGACAGCGATTGACCTGCTTGCCGGCAAAAAGTTTGTTCGTGAAGGCATCACGAACGGTGGTCAAGATGGTAAACATTTCAACCAGAATCAACTCTACAACGCCGCCCAATGGACGCGCGTTGAATACTATTACAAGGACACGCCGCTTTACTTCAAAAACGAAAGCGGCACTGCACTTACCAACGTAACCGCAACATTTTACAAGCTGAAAGACGGCACAACGACAGAAGAAACCGACAGCCAAACGATCGGCACGGTGGATGCGGACAAACTTGCCGCGCAGCAGATCCGGATCCCCGACAATCAGTCGCGGTTTGTGCAGTTTACTTGGAACAATGGCCAAAGCGCTCTGTATGATTTCACCACGGACTCCACCGCAGCCCCCTACGCGGACGCCCAGAAACTGGACTTAACAGCGGCAAATTGCTATGTCTACAACGATACCACAAGCACCTGGGCAAGCGCGGGCGGTGATTTGCTTACCGCGGGCAAAAAGATTTACTTTGACGCCACGCTGTCCTCGTACGGTTACGAGGGCGAGGGTTTACAGCAACAGCCTATGCCGGGCATTGACAACAAAATGTTCTGCTTCCTGACGGATTCAGAGAACCATGTCACTTCGAAGGAGATGACGTTGGTAACAGCCGACTCCACCACTCCCGCCCGCAAGCTGTGGTCTTGCGAGATTCCCGACGGCGAAAAAACTTACACCGCGGTGCAATTCTCCGCAACGGATAACCAAAACGCCCCCGCAAAAGACAACAAGACCAGAAAGTACAGCACGGCAGAAATCCCCCCAACCCTGCAAGAACCCTGCTTCTTTGCCGACGACGGCGACCCGTCGGCCTACACGGGTGGCGAAGGTGTCAACCGTGACGGCTACTGGGGCGAGAAAGCCTCTGTCCGCGATGCCGAAAGCGGCAAAAACGCGGCCGTTGTGGACATTGATAACAGCGGCATTTTTACCCAACAAAAGGATACAAAGTATATCACCAGCACCCTGTACGATTACTACACCGACTACGAGCTGAACGGCCTGAACCGCGACACGTACCCGGACAGTACCACGAGTTCCCAGCGCGGGTACGTCACTTTTGAGCAGTTCAACCGCGCACTAAGCAGCGCTTACACGGCAAACGACAATGTCAAATACCCACTTTATACCGGGCATTTCCAACCGTCAATAAATGGTTGGGGCAACCCCTTTGCAACCGTTGCCGCCGGTATGGGTCTATACGGCTGGAGCAACGATACGAACAGTCCAGCTTACAAAACTTTTATGGCCGTGAACAACTCGGCACTGGATGATAGTGGTAACGGAAGCGACGATTACAACCGCACCTTCCAGGGCCTTGTGGAAAGCAAGACCTCTGACGGTACGGCAAACGGTCTGCCGCTGTTAAGAACCAAGAATTCCACAACAAATGCGTCGGTTGACCCGCACTTTGACAAAGACTTCCTGCAAGGCAAAAACGCCTTTAACACCGTGCTGGGCAAGGTGTACGAGGATGTTTCCTTCCCGCTCAAGCAAAAAGCCGTTTTTGCGCAGGATCCGAACAATAAGTCCGCTAACGACCCGGAGAGCAAAGCCGAATATTGGTACTATGACAGCAACGAAACCTCGCTGTACCTCAAACAGGACAGCGCCCGCCAAAGCTACTATCTGGCGGGGAATGGTACGAAAGATGATGCCTCACTTAACCGTGGTGCCGACAACAGTACAAACGGTAAGGGGTATGGTTTCTTCCCGTTTAACGAAACAGTTACCGGCAGTGCCCCCCAATACAACTACGGCTTTGGCGCCAAGCTGCAATTTGACTTTACGCTTACAGAGGACGGCAATGTTGTTGTAGGAAAAAACACCAACGGCAGCGACATCAAAGTTCCTATCAAGTTCTTCTTCTCCGGCGACGATGACGTGTGGGTCTACATTGACGGCGAGTTGATGCTGGATGTCGGCGGCGCGCACGGTAAAGCGTCCGGTCTGCTGGAATTTGGCAAAAACAACACCGTAACCCCCTACGTCAGCTCCAACAAGAACACCGACCCAAATGATACCATGGTCTACAAGGGGTATGGGGCCGGCGAAACAACCAAAACCGTAAAATACAACGGCCAACCGATCACGTTCAATAAGAAGGGCACCACCAAAACCCTTGAAAACCAATCCACCCACACCCTGACCATGTACTATATGGAGCGTGGCATGTGGGAGTCTAACATGGCGCTGGCGTTCAACTTCCCCGACCATAACGAATTGCAGGTCGAAAAGCAGGTCGATGTTTCGGACGTGAACCCGCTGTTCCGAGACAGTTTCAAAAACCAGAAAATTTTCACCTTCAACATCCAAAATCTGGCCACCCACTACGAAGCAAAAGCAACTGATGAACCGGCAATCCAGACCGAGAAACTTCCGGACACTGCATACAGTTCGGCCACGGGACTATTAAGCTATGAGTCGTCCCTGCCGGAGGGTGTAGGCACAGGCAGCGCCGTGCTGTGGTCATCGGATAAAAGTGACCCATCCAGCCTATACCGTGACCAGCGCCGCGGCACACTGACATGGGACAGCGCCATAAATATAAGTCCGTACAGCTACCTGACCTTTGATGTCTATGTGCAGGGCAACCCGACCGATACCTGCGCCATGAGCAACCTGTACGTGGAACTTTGGGACACAAGCGGCAAGCAAATGGGCTGCCTTGGCAGCAAGGGGCTGCAAAGCAGCGATGTCTACGGCGCGGCGACCGCGCTGCACCCGGGAACGTGGTACACCGTACGGCTGATGTTGAACTCCCTGAAACAAGTCGAGGGTTTCGACAAAACGCAACTAAAAAGCATAACGGTGGGCGATAACTATGCGCGCAGCATTTACCTGCGCAACTTTACATTCCGCAGTGCGCCGACCCTGCCGAAACAAACAGGCTTTACCACCGCGCAGTACGACGTCCCAGACTATGGCTCTGCCGAAAGCGGTAAGTTGGAAAACGCGGCCTATGCGGTGTTTTCCTCCAACCTTGGCAACGGCGACGTTGTGGATGAAAACGGACGGTTCCTGCTGCAGGACGGTGAGACCGTTACCTTTAATGACCAGTTCCGCCGCGGCAGCTACATAGCCCTGCAAGAGCAGATTGATCCCGAACTGTACGATACAACTTGGACGGTATACGAAAACGACGTACCTGTTACAAATGTAAGCGGCAATCGTAACGTTGTTACGACGGGCGAGGTTAACACGTTGCAAAACATCAGCGGCACCGCCCCGAACGATGGCCGAACGGAAAAGGCGGTTGTTGCAACCCTTGACGGACACAACACCCAGAACGCGTACACAGAGGCCCAAAAGCCGAACGCTGACATGCTGGTTTTTCGCTCTTACCGCAATTCGGCCGATGATAACGAGCTGACCAAGCTGAAAGTGGTTTTCAACAACAAGGTCAAGACAGGCAAGCTGATTATACGCAAGGTTCCGGCCAAAGGCGAGACACTGGAAGGCAAGACGTTTACCTTTACCGTCCGATTCGGCGATGTTGGCGGCCAAAGCCTCGGCAACATAATCCCGCCGAAAGAGTACACCTGCAAGGTGGAAAACCACAATGGCGAGTACTACGGCGAGATCGTGATCGACAAAATCCCTGTCGGTACACGGTTTGTTGTGTCGGAAAATGCGCAGACGGGCATAAGCCTGAAAAAGGTGTACATCGAGGGCGGCGAAGGCTGCACTGTTGCCGCGGACGGCGTAAATGCGTACGGCACCATTGCCTATGAGAATCCTGCAACGGCAACGTTTGTCAACACCGCCCGCGAACTGATTGACATAGCGGTCAAAAAAGAGTGGAAAACGCAGGACGGTACGACGGACATTCCGCAAGCCGACCTGCCCAACGCCATTTACCTGCAACTGCAGCGCACCGAAACGCCGAACGTTGCAAACAGCTGGCAGACGGTTTCGGGGTATGAAAGCGTAGAGCTGAAAAAACCCGACGGTTACGAAGGCTGGACCAAACAGTTTACCGGGTTGGACAAGTACGATGCGAGCAAGTCGGAGAGTGCGTGTGTCGCTTACACCTACCGCGTGCTGGAAAGCGCGTCGGCAGATGGGAAATTTTACGGCGGCGCGGATGGCGATGTGATTGAGATCGGCGGCAAGAAGTATAAGGTTCTCAATACCACCCGCGTCACAGGCGATACGACCAACAAAACGCTGACCCTGACCAACCAACTGCAAGATGCCAAATATAACTTGGTCATCACAAAGCAGGATGCACAGGATAATAGCATAAAGCTGGGTGGCGTGGAGTTCAAGCTGGAAAAGCTGAACACTGTACCGATTGAAACGCCGAAAACAGGCACGACCGCCGCGGGTACAGGCGAACTTACCTTTGCAGACCTGACCCCCGGCAACTACCGCCTGACCGAGACCAAGACCGCCGAGGGCTACACCCTGCTGGCCGAGCCCATCGAATTTACGCTGACAGCGGACGGGCATTACCAACGCGGCGACGAGACGTCTGACAAGATAACCCCAGATGCCGACGGCGTGTACAACATTGCCCTGACTGTTTACAACCGCAAGGGCTTTACCTTGCCGCATACGGGCGCGGACGCACCCAGCCTGTGGCTGCTGATAGGTTTGCCCGCACTGGTGGCTGTGCTGCTGGTGCTGGTGTTCCGATACAATAAGAAAGGGGGCAAACATTCCTGAGCCCCCTAAAAAAGCCCTCTACACAAAACAACATAGAAAGAGTTATGCAATAAGATGAAACTGAAACGTTTATTTACCGCAGTCCTCAGCACCGCCCTGGCCCTGAGCCTTTGCGCCATGCCCGCCATGGCGGCTGACAGCGCGGCGGCAACGATGCCTAAGACAAGCACAAGCACAATTGACAAAAACCAGAAAGGCTCTATCACCATCTATAAGCGGGCACTGGATAGTAGCGGAAATGCAGGTACTGCCGGTGATGGCGAAACAATGGCGAGTCCGCAGGGGGCAGCATTGAAGGATACAGGCTTTACCCTCTATCGGGTCATGAATACAGAGACGTTGCTTGCCTACTATAATGATAACACAACTGCCGATCAGGTAGATGTTAAGGACTACTTTACTAACTATGCTAAGAATAAGACGGCAGCAGGGCTGAAAACTGCTTATGCTACTGCTTATAAGTCAGAAGTGCGTACAGATGAAAACGGCAAGGCTACCTTCACCAAACTGCCTGTCGGTATGTACCTTGTAATTGAAACCAAAACCCCGCAGGCTGTTACCATGCCCGTAGAGCCTTTCTTGGTTTCGATTCCTATGACCCGCATTGGCGACAAGACTACGGGCGCTGATAACCAAAACCAAAAAGAATGGCTGTATGATGTGACTGTCTACCCCAAAAACAGCATTGCCAAAGGCACGGTAAAACTTGTCAAGCAAGGCAAACAGGGAAGTACAACAACACCGCTGGCAGGCGTCAAATTCACCCTGAACAAGAAGAATGACGCAGATGATGACTATACTGCGGTAAAAACTGACGTGGCCACGGATACGAATGGCAAAATCACTTTAGATAACCTTGCCAAAGGCCGCTACTACCTGCAAGAAACAGGTTATACCGACGGAAATGACAAGGGCTATATCCTGAACACCACCGGCAAATTCTACTTTGACATTGACGAGAATGGTAAGGCTGTGAAAGTTGACGATACCATTGCCGGTAAGGTGGATGACGCAAGTTTTGCCATCGACGGTAGAAATACTTTGACCGTCACGAACTACAAGCCCGATATTGTAAAGACCGTCACCAAGCGCGACGGCACCACAACTTCACATGAAGCCGATTACGGTGTTGGCGATGCCGTGCCGTATACCCTGACTATCAAAGTCCCTGAAAACATCACCAGCCTGAAAACCTTCAAGGTTACCGATACCACGGTTAAAGCACAGTTGATTCAGAATAAGGACAGTGTAAAAATCAACGGCAAGAAAAATGCTGGCGGCGATGTAACCCTTGCTGAGAGTGCTTACACCATTACTGTTGCACCAGATGCCAACAACTCCGTTATGACGGTTGCCTTTACGCCGAGTGCATTGACTGACGTTGCAGGCGGTGAAATTACCATTGCCTATACCGCTACCGTTCAGAGTGGTGCAGTTGTTGCCGGAAACGGCAACGTGAACACTGCCAAGATCGTCTATTCTCGCAAAACCAACCTGACGACGGAAGAAACCGGCGGCAACAAGCCCTACGAAATCACGGACAAGGGCGTTGTTTACACCTTTGGTCTGAACATCCACAAGACTGCCAAGGGCGGCACCATGAACGGACAGGGTCTTAAGGGCGTTACCTTTGACCTGTACAAGAAGGTGGATACGGAAACGCTGAATGGAAATAGTAAGTATCCCTTCTGCGGCCAAGAATACGCCGCTATCAGTGGTGACGATGCCGTAAAACTGGGCTTGACCACTAACTCTGCTGAAAATTGGATCAAGGTCAAGACCCTTACAACGGGCGAAAACGGCTACGTCTCCGCAGCGGGTCTGCCTTCCGGCACCTACAAACTGGTCGAGACCAAGACCGTGGACGGCTACAACCTGCTGTCTAAGCCTGTGGATGCAAAACTGAACCTTACTTATGCTGCTACATGGTCAACCACCAAGACATATGACGATAATGGCAACCAAATCAAGGCTGAAACAAATACCACAAACTATACGAGAGATACCGCGCCTGTGGCGGATCCCAGCGCAGCGATTGAAATCGTTAACCGTGCGGGCTTTACGCTGCCTGTCACCGGCGGTTTCGGTACGCTGCTGTTCAGCGGTATCGGCTTGCTGCTGGTTCTGGCGGGCGTCGGCGTTCTGTTCAGCCTGAAAAAGAAATCCAACCGTGCGTAATGCACACCATCCAAACACCCACAGCAAAATAAACGGGTAATCCATAGGGGAAGGGCCGGAAACGGTTCTTCCCCTATGGGCGGTTGTGGCAGTGCGTCAACCCTTTACAGAAAGGCTCTTTGCAATGGAAACCACCGTCAAATTAAAACTTGGCTTTGCTGCGCTGATGATCGTCTCCGGCATCGGCGTGGCCATGTACCCCGTTGTCAGCAACGCGGTGGCACAGCGCCACGCAAGCTCGGTCATTGAAAGCTACAACGACAATGTGCAGTCGATGGACGCTGAGAAAATCGACGCCGCCAAGGAGGCTGCGCGCCGCTACAACCAACAGCTGAACAATGCCCTTGACCGCGACGCGGCGGGCGAAGCGGACGACATCGGCACAAGCTATGTGGACATGCTGGACGTGGGCGAGAGCCTTGGCTACATTACCATACCCAAAATTGACGTAAACCTGCCCATTTATGAGGGCACAAGCGACGATGTGCTGGTAAAGGGCGTCGGACATCTGGAAGGCTCCAGCTATCCGCTGGGCGGCGCGGGCACCCACAGTGTGCTGACGGGGCATCGCGGTCTGGCCGAGGCGGTACTGTTTACCGACCTGGACAAGCTGGGCGAGGGCGACCGTTTTTACCTCCACATCATGGACGAGGTGCTGGCGTATCAGGTAGACCAGGTCAAGGTCGTGGAGCCGGAAAACACCGAGGATCTGGAAATTATCCCCGGCGGGGACTACTGCACGCTGGTCACCTGCACACCCTATGCCATCAACACCCACCGTATGCTTGTGCGCGGCGCCCGTGTGCCGTATACCGGAGAGGACGAGCAGCCCGACACGCCGCAGACCGTGCAGTACCAACAGCTGAATACCGGCAACGTGGTAAAGCGCATTGTGGACGCCTGGCCGTGGATCAGCGTGACGGGCAGTGTGGTTATCGGCGGCGAGGCGCTGCTGTTGCTGCTGCTGTTGCACCGCTGCAAAAAGCGCGAGGAGGAAGACTGATGAAACGCCTGTTTCTGCAAATTTTTGCATGGCTGGCAATTTTGCTGGGCGTTGGGCTGATGCTGCAGCCCACGGTCAGCCGATATCTGACGGAGCAGAAAAGCACAAAAACCGTGCAAAAATTTGTGCAGGCCGCCGAAGCTGCCGCCCCCGCCGCGCCCGAAACCTCCGCCGCCGAACCCGCGCGCGCCTACCCCGAACTGTACGACGCGTTTCTGGCCTACAACCAACAGCTTTTTGCCCAAGGCCAAAGCGGCCTGAAAGACCCCTTTGCCTACGAGACCCCCGCCTTTGACCTGACGGGCTACGGCTTGCCCGACGACGTTATCGCCGCGCTGTGGATACCGCGTCTGGACTTGGAATTGCCTGTTTATCTGGGGGCCAACGCGGCCAACATGGCCCGCGGCGGCGCGTTGCTGGGGCAGACCTCCATGCCGCTGGGAGGCGAAAACACCAACACCGTCATTGCCGCCCACCGTGGCTACTACGGCGCGGAAATGCTGCGCAACGTGCAGCAGATACAAATCGGCGACAAAATTACTATGACAACGCCGTGGGACACGCTGGTTTACCGCGTGTGCGAGCTGAAAATTATACAGCCGGACGACATAAACGCCGTGCTGATACAGCCCGGCCGTGACCTGCTTACCCTGACGACCTGCCACCCCTACACCCAAAACACCCAGCGCTACCTGGTGATAGCCGAGCGCGACCCCGACGCAGAGGCCGCCACCCATGCGGCAGACCTGGCCGAGTGTGACGAAACCTGGGACGCCACACCGCGCCAAGTGACGGTGGAGGCCGACGGTACCTCCGCGCTGGAGGAAGTCACCCCCGAAAGTATAACTCCCCTGCCCCACGAGGGCGGCGGCGAAAACGCGGGCGGCGCGTACTCCAACTGGGTGATTTGGCTGGAAAACAACGCCCTGTGGGCGGGATGCCTGCTGATTGCCGCCGTGATCGGCTGTATGCTGATTTGGCGCAGGCATAGAAAGGATTGACCCATGCAGAATATCAACGAAAAGGCGCTGGCCGTTACAGCCGAGGTAAGCAAGGCAGTGCTGGGCAAGCCGGAAGTCGTACTGAAAATCATGATGGCGATACTGGCCCGCGGCCATGTGCTGATTGAGGATATCCCCGGCGTGGGCAAAACTACGCTGGCACAGGCGTTTGCCCGCGCTATGGACCTGAACCAAAACCGCGTGCAGTTTACCCCCGACGTTCTGCCGTCCGACATTGTGGGGTTCTCGCTGTACCAAAAGGAAACCGGCAAATTTGTGTACCACCCCGGCGCGGTGATGTGCAACCTGTTTTTGGCCGATGAAATCAACCGTACCAGCGCCCGCACCCAGTCCGCCTTACTGGAAGTCATGGAGGAAAGCGCCGTCACGGTGGACGGCGTGACGCGCGTTCTGCCGCAGCCGTTTACCGTTTTTGCAACGGAAAACCCCGTCGGCTCGGTGGGTACGCAGATGCTGCCGGAATCCCAGCTGGACCGCTTTATGGTCTGCGTGGTCATGGGCTACCCCGATGCGGAGGCGGAAATGGAGATTTTGTCCCGCCAGCCGCGCCGCGCCCTGCTGGACCGTGTGCAGCCGGTGATGGACAAAAACGACCTGCTGGCTATGCAGCAGCAGGTAGACGAAGTATATATGAGCGATGAAATCAGACGGTATATCGTGGAGCTCTCCCGCGCGACGCGGCGGGACAGCCGCCTGATGCTGGGGCTTTCGCCCCGTGCGTCGCTGGCAGTGGCCGGTATGGCGCGCGCGGCGGCTTTTCTGGGCGGGCGCAATTATGTGGCCCCGCAGGATATTACCGCGATTTTTGCCGATGCGGCCCGCCACCGTCTGTGCCTGACCGAACAGGCCCGCACC
>OGOS01001592.1_pt1 | contig 14011 bp, 10 predicted proteins | sample 1552701 | NCBI WGS metagenome assembly OGOS01 (sample SAMEA2580128, study PRJEB22360) | human gut metagenome | biome: human gut; feature: human-associated habitat; material: faeces | place: Denmark | collected 2008/2010
GTAATTCAACCCGGGTTCGCCGTCGGCTGTCTGGCTGAAACGGTTCTTGGGACATTCTCCGTTGCAGGCAAAAAGGAAATCACATTCTTTACATTGGGTGGGTAGAGATTGATATTTCATGTTTCCGAACTTGTGTTGACGTTCGCTATGCATCATTTCTACAAGTGTCTGGCTGTATATGTTTCCCAGTTTATATTCAGGGAATACAAAGTGGTCGCAAGAATAAACATCCCCGTTGAATTCCATAACACCAGCGTGTCCGCAGGTCTTCGCCATTGTACAAATGCCAGGTTGTTCACCTACCCAGTTTGCTAAGGTGGAGTCGAATATCTGTATGTAGTATTTGCCTACATCTTCTTTCACCCATTCGTCGAAAAGGGTACAGAGAAATTTACCCCATTGTTCGGGGGTGATAGAGAAATCTGCCAGTTCACCTTTTTGGTTTTCTGCAAGAGAAGCGAGGTGGCGGCCGTCCTGATGTTCAAGGATACGTTCAACGATAGGTGCAAATTGGATATATTTGCAGTCTATCTCCTTGAAGAAATGATAAAAATCCAGTGGATAGTCAGCATTGAAGTCATTAATAACCGCCATTGCATTCCATTCTACACCATGTTTTTTCAGAAGATTAATCCCTTGCATCACTTTGACGAAGGAGGGCTTCCCCATTTTATTTTTACGATATTCATCGTGAAATTCTTGAGGTCCATCAATCGAAACGCCTACCAGCCAGTTATTTTCTCGGAAGAACTCGCACCATTCATCGGTCAGCATGGTTCCGTTGGTTTGGATGCAGTTATCGATCGTTCGTCCGCGGGCGTATTTCTTTTGCAGTTCCATAGCCTTTTTGTAGAAGGAGAGCGGGCGCATAAGTGTTTCTCCTCCGTGCCAGGTGAAAAGTACCTGTGGCATGGTCTGAGAGTTGATGTACTCGTCGATGAATTTTTCCAAAAGTTCATCGCTCATTACGTGTTTCGGGTTGTCTTTGTATAGATTCGCTTTTTCCAGATAGTAGCAATAATCGCATGCAAGGTTACATACGGCACCTACTGGCTTTACCATAACGTAAAGCGGTTTGGCAAAAGGAGCATAAGTTGATGTTTTCATAGCTGCAAAATTAGATAAACTAAATGAAAAAAAGCGCCTTACACCTATGTTTATAAGGATTATTAAAGAAAAGACTCTTACAAGTTTTAAATATTGATAAAATGTTTCTTTGAAGTCCGAATCAGTTGTACCTTTGTACCCGGAATTTAATGAATGGACGAACGTGAATAAAATTTTGCCTTTTTTACTTCTGCTTCCGTTTCTGGCTTCGTGTACTAGTAAGTATAGGATAGAAGGAACATCTTCAGTAAACAGTCTGGATGGAAAAATGCTGTATCTAAAGACCATGCGTGACGGGGAATGGGTGAAGCTGGACTCTGCTGAGGTAGTGCATGGACTGTTCTCTATGGAAGGAAAAGTAGACTCCGTACAAATGGTGACGCTTTATATGGATGATGAGAGTATCATGCCGATTGTATTGGAAAGCGGTAAGATTAAAGTTACCATTAGCAATACGGATTTAAAAGCAGCAGGAACTTCCTTGAATGCAGCACTGTATGACTTCATTGACAAAAGAAATGCATTGGAAGAAAGTATTGGGGAGCTGGAACAAAAGGAAACTCGTATGGTAATGGAAGGGAATGATTTGGAAGAAATTCATGCACAGCTGATGGTGGAAGGTGATTCGCTGATGACGGCAATGAACCAGTATGTGAAGACGTTCATTTCAGATAATTATGAGAATGTGTTGGGACCTAGCGTATTTATGATGCTTTGTAGTTCTTTGCCATATCCTATTATGACACCTCAGATTGATGATATCATCAAAGATGCTCCTTATTCTTTTAAGAGTAATAAACTTGTGAGAGAGTTTTTGTCTAAAGCAAAAGAAAATATGAAGTTGATAGAAGAACATCAACGGTTGGAGCAAAATACATCAACGAATAAATAAGTCAGGAGATTTTTTTGTATATTTGTGCAAAAGCTCCAGATAAAATGAAAACGACTGTTAGTGTATTCGCCGCTTTCTTTTTTATTTCTGTGTTATCGGTTTCTTGTCAGGGAGATCCGGGTGATTTTAATACGACTTTTTCTGAAATAGAAAAGTGGATGAATACGTAGCCCGCGATATAGCCTTGTATCATGGTAGAGTAATGCTAGAGTCTGCCCACATATAATACATATATTATCGGTCTTGGTCTTCGTTTTTCACCATTCCTTTATATTTCTCCGGAAGTGCACTCTCTACGGCAGTATAGGCTTCGGCCATAGTAGCTTTGATATTCTCCATTCCTTTTCCTTTGGGAGGAATAGGATCGTGAATTGTCAGGATCATGCGATGGCGGTGTATCCATTTTCCGGTACGTGGCAGGATTTCAAACGAACCGTCGATGGTGACAGGTACAACAGCTAGTTGTAAATCATCCGCTAACTGAAAAGCTCCCTTCTTGAAATATCCCATGTGTCCTGTGAAAGTACGTGCTCCTTCGGGGAAAACAACCAGAGAAACACCGTCTTTCAACGAGGCTTTAGCCTGTTGAATGGTCTCCAACACTTTTTTCGGTCCCGAACGGTCTACGAAGATATGTCCCGCGCTTTCACAGGCTTTTCCTACAAACGGTAGTTTACGCAGACTTTTTTTCATCATCCACTTGAAGTTTCTTCCGATGAAACCGTAAATAAGGAATATATCGAATGAACCCTGATGATTAGGTACGAAAATATAGGATGTCTTGTCGTGTAACTTTTCACGTCCACGAATCTTTACAGGAATTAATAGAAAAAGACAAATTAATTGTGACCATATTTTTCCTGGATAATATCCCCAAAAGTGAGCTCCTCCCACGAGAGAACCTACGATAGTGACGATTGCCGTGAGGATAGTCAATACCAATAAAATAGGCAAAGCAATACAAATTTGATAAATATAATACAGTATCTTCATAGGGTTGGATTTTTATCCTGCAAATATACATGATTATTTGGTAAAAAAGAGAGGTGGATACGATATAATCTTTTTGATTGTACTATTTTTGTATCTTATTATATGAGATAGTTACAAAAATATGATACGTATATTACATACTGCCGACTGGCATTTGGGGCAAACTTTCTTCGGGTATGACCGTGCCGGTGAACATGAAGTCTTTTTGAACTGGCTGGCCGGAGAAATTCGTGAAAGGGAGATTGATGCATTGATTATAGCCGGAGACGTTTTTGATGTTTCCAATCCTTCTGCTGCGTCTCAAAGCCTGTATTATCATTTTATTTATCGAGTGACGGCGGAGAATCCCACTCTTCAGATTGTGATTGTTGCCGGCAATCATGACTCTGCGGCGCGGTTGGAAGCTCCTTTACCCTTGCTGCAAGCGATGCGGACGGAGGTTCGGGGGGTAGTACGCAAGTCGGACGATGGGGAAATTGATTACGATCATTTGACGGTTGAGTTAAAGAACCGTGACGGGGAGGTGGAATTGCTTTGTATGGCAGTTCCTTTTTTGCGGCAGGGAGATTATCCGACAGTCCCGACAGAAGGTAATCCGTATGCGGAGGGAGTCCGGGAGCTTTATACGCAGCTTTTGCAAAGGCTATGGAAGCGACGGAAAGAGAATCAATCTATACTTGCTATCGGCCATTTACAGGCTATCGGTTCGGAGATTGCGGAGAAAGATTATAGCGAACGTACAGTGATTGGTGGTTTGGAATGTGTGTCACCTGATGCATTTTCCGAACAAATTGCTTATACGGCTCTTGGTCATATTCATAAGGCGCAACGCGTATCCGGCAGGGAGAATGTGAGATATGCCGGAAGTCCCATTCCGATGTCTTTTGCAGAGAAGCATTATCATCACGGGGTCGTGGAAGTGACTTTCGACGGAGGGTGTGCGGTAGATATAATGCGGGTGGAATGCCCGAGGTTAATACCTTTGATGAGCGTGCCGAATGGAGAACCTGCGTCTCCGGAAATTGTGTTGGAAATCTTGAAAGAGTTGCCGGTAACGGAAGGAGCAGCACCTTATCTGGAGGTAAAAGTGTTGTTGGACGAACCGGAGCCAATGCTCCGGCAGGAAGTTGAGGAAGCATTGGCTGATAAAAATTATCGGTTGGCGCGTATTGTCTCTACTTATCGTAATGAAACGGGAAATGCAGAGAAGGAAAATGAGAATTGGAAAAGAGGATTACAAGAAATGTCTCCGTTGCAGATCGCTCAATCTGCATTTGAAAAGATTTATCAGGTGGAAATGCCTGAGGAGTTGACAGACTTGTTTCAGGAAGCCTACCTGGCTGCTACACGTAAAGAGGAGGAAGAAGAATGAAGATATTAGCGATACGATTGAAAAATCTTACTTCGATAGAAGGAGCGGTAGAAGTTGATTTTGCAATGGAGCCGTTGAACTCGGCAGGAATATTTGCGATTTCAGGTGCTACGGGAGCTGGCAAATCTACTTTATTAGATGCATTGTGTCTGGCATTGTATGATAAAGCACCTCGTTTTGCAAATTCGGTAGAAAGTATAAATTTGGCGGATGTAGGAGATAATCAGATTAATCAGTCGGATGTAAGGAATCTGCTTCGTCGTGGTACGACCGACGGATATGCAGAGGTTGATTTCTTAGGAGTCGATGGTCATAGATACCGTTCTCGCTGGTCGGTGAGACGGACAAGAAATAAGGTGAGCGGTTCCTTGCAACCACAAACGATGGAAGTGAAAGAGCTGGATACAGGGAAAGAGTTTCAAGGAACCAAAAAGGAACTGCTGGCTCAACTGACAGAATTGGTGGGTTTGACGTATGAGCAGTTTACCCGGACTGTCTTATTGGCTCAAAATGATTTTTCTACATTCTTGAAATCGAAGGGAGCCGCAAAAGCCGAACTGCTTGAAAAATTGACGGGAACCGGTGTTTATTCCCGTATTTCTCAGGAAGTTTTTTTACGAAACAAGTTGGTACAGGAAGAAGTGACTACGATTCGAAATAGAATGAGTGTAATCGACCTCTTGCCGGAGGAAGAACTTCTTGCTTTACAGAAAGAAAAAGAATTGCTGATTGCGAAACGTGCAGTGGGGATTCAATTACTGGCGGAACAGAATGCCCGGTTGAACATTGTCCGTTCGTTAAAGATGCAGGAGGAACTTTGGAAAAAGAAGCAACAGGAAGAACAAGGCGAAGAGGCAAAGTTGAGACTCCTGCAGGAAACACTGGCTTCACAGGAAGAAGGGTTGGTACGTTTCAAAGCACAATGGGAAGCTATACAACCGGATTTGAAGAAAGCCCGTCAGTTGGATGTGCAGATACAGTCTCAACAGGAAGGCTATAATCAGTTGCGGCAGATATTGGAAACAGCTTGCGGGCAGGTGGCGGAGCAGGAAAAGAAGATGCGGATGGCAACGAAACAGTTGCAGGGGGCTTATCGTTCATTAAACCGTTTGTTGACGAATACGGAAACGGAGTCGTTGCCGCTTGAACAAGTAGAGGATATTCTACAGCAGGAAGAAGATAAACTGAAAGCCGCCATAAAAGCCAATGAGGAACGACTGGTCCGGCTAAATGCTTTTGATTATGTATCATTAGACGAAGAACAGAAGAAACTACAAAAAGAACTGGTTCGTCAACAGAATGTCCGGCAGTTGACTGAGTCGCAGGAGAAAGTGAAAACAGAAATAGTAAGACTGGAGAAAGAAACGGTTGATTGTTCGATGCAGTTAACAGAACAGGAAGCGACACGAAAAACGATTCAGCGTCTTTATGAAAATGCCCGTATGGCAGTGGGAAAAGACGTGAAAGCATTGCGTCAACAGTTACAGGAAGGAGAAGCTTGTCCGGTTTGCGGCAGTACGTCACATCCTTATCACCGGGAACAGGAAGTAGTGGATATTCTTTTCCGAAATATAGAGCAGGAGTATAATGCGGTGGTGATTGCCTGTCAGCAAACAAATAATCAGCATATAGCCCTGCAACGTGATCTGGCGCATCAAAAAACTGTTGCCGGACAGATCAAAGAACAGTTATCCATATGGCAGAAAGAAGAAATTCATGCAGGAAACGAAGAACAGATACAGAACCGTTTGCAGGAATTGGCAAAACGTATTCAGGAGTATAGTAGTCTCTATACGGAGTGGCAACGAAATGATGAGGCGATAAAGAAGATACGTGTCCATTGTGAGGCTTTGCGTGAAAATGTTTCCCAATGTCGTTTGACTATGCAGCAAGTTTCGTCTGCTAAAGAACAGTTGGCACTATTACAAAACGCTGCTTCTGCCGAACAGAAACGCTTTGAAGTAATAGAGAAAGCGTTGGATGCACTTCGTCAGGAACGGTCGCAATTATTAAAAGGAAAGAGTGCGGATGAAGCGGAAGCCGTTGTAGCCAAAAGGGAAAAAGAACTGACTCATGCTTTAGACGGGGCTCGGTTGGGAGTAGAAACTTTGCACAACCGTCTTTTAGGCTTACAAGGGGAAATGAAACAGATTGCCGCAACTGTCGGGGAATTGCAGGAGCAACAGAAAAAGATTGAATCTCCCGAACAACTTCCCGAAATAATAAAGCAACAGCAGAAAGACAATCTAAATACGGAACGTAGCCTTTCTGCTATCGAAGTCCGCCTGTTGCAACAGGCAAAAAATAAAGTAACAGCCGAACTGATAGCTAAAGAGCTGGCCGAAAAGCAATTGATTGCCGAACGTTGGGCTAAACTGAACAAGTTGATCGGTAGTGCCGACGGAGCAAAGTTCAAAGTTATAGCACAAAGCTATACATTGAATTTATTGTTACTTCATGCCAACAAGCATTTGTCTTATCTATCCAAACGCTATAAATTGCAGCAAGTACCCGGCACTTTGGCGCTTCAGGTGATTGATTGTGATATGTGTGATGAAATACGGACTGTATATTCTCTTTCCGGAGGAGAGTCGTTTCTGATATCTTTGGCATTGGCACTGGGACTGTCCTCGCTGTCGAGCAACAACCTGAAAGTAGAATCTCTTTTTATTGACGAGGGATTCGGCTCTTTGGATGCCGATAGCTTGCGGACAGCTATGGAAGCGTTGGAACAATTACAGATGCAAGGAAGGAAAATAGGAGTAATTTCTCATGTACAGGAAATGAGTGAACGGATCTCCGTCCAGGTGCAGGTGCATAAGAAAGTCAATGGAAAGAGCGTGCTTACCGTCGTAGGGTAAGCACAGTGATTTCCGGCCAGGCGCCGAAACGGAAAGGTAATCCCACGTAGCCGATTCCTACATTGACGTAAAGCCCGCGAGTACCTTCCAAATACATCCCTCCCCATTCCGGATAAATATAAACGGAAGGGGAATAATTGCCCAGTTGCAACTGCATGGCGTGGGTATGTCCTGCCAACATTAAATCTATATCCGATTCCGGAAGTACTTCCCGTCTCCAATGTGTCGGGTTATGGCTTAAAAGTAGCTTGAACATTCCTTCGATTCCTGCTTTCGCTTTTGGAAGGTCGCCATGTTGCGAAAAGGGAGGTTCTCCTTGGTTTTCTACTCCGATAAGGGCGATGCTGTCATTGCCTTGAATCAGAAATGTATGTTCGTTGTTTAATAACTTCCAGCCCATAGCTGCCTGCCTTTGTTTAAGTTCGATCAGATTATTGTCCTGATCTTGTTTGCTTTTCCAATGAAAATAAGGTCCGTAATCATGGTTTCCAAGTATGGAATAAACTCCATCTCCGGCTTTCAGGCCGGCTAGTATTTCCTGGAAATCATTCAGCTCGACAGCCCGGTGATTTACCAGATCTCCGGTGAAAACAATCAGGTCGGGTTGCTGGGCATTCACTAAATCCACTAACTTCCGAATAGCAGGAGTTTTTCCTTGCCAACTGCCGATATGAAGGTCGGATAACTGTACAATACGATAACCGTCGAAAGCCTGCGGGAGTCGGGGAGAGGTGTAAGTGACTTCTTTTACTTCAAACCGGGTTCGTCCGACAAAAGAGCCGTAGAGAATCATAACAATACTAAGTACGGCCAGTGTCAGTCCGGTGCATATAAACGGTGTGCGCGGCCAGCGAAGCCATTTATGAAAAGGGATTCCGAGTACGGTAAATAAGACCAGCAATAGTTTGGGAGCTGTAAACAGGAAAAAGATGATAGAGAACCACCCGATGTCCTGTGTATGGCGTTCCGCAAAAGCATTGTTGGCAAAGTAAACCAAGTAAAGAAGCCCTGCGGTTAGCAAGAAACTGGGTACCCAGTAAAGAACGCGTAACCACCATTTTGCGGTGAGACGAACAATGAATCTCAAGTAAAGATAGAGGTCCGGAAGTACCAGAAAAAGTAGGAGGAATATAAATAAGCGTTGCAACATATGTGTCTTTAGTTATAATGGATATTTACATTAATTCGTTTAATTCACTTAAATTCTTTTTGATTTCGTGGATACGGTTCAGGAATTTCTTGCGATAAATCCATAGAATGAGTATAAGACCTCCTCCCCACAACAGGATGAAGAACAGAATCATACCTATTCCGTATTGCCATATCTGCCAGTAGACGAAAGAAAGAATGGCAAGTATCAGGAGGAAAGCGGTGGCAATCAGCCGTTCTCTGATTGTCCAGTGATGAATGCGGTTGACACGGGCAATCACTTCCACAAGAGGCATTTCGTCTATTTGAGTCCGTTGAAGAAATCGCGTGGTGGCGATATCCCAGCAAAGAGCGGGAATCCATGCCAGAAGGATAATGATGTAGATCGGGTTTAATCTGTTGTGCAGTATCACTTCCGTCAAAAATAAGATTAATATCGGCAGGGAAATCAGGATTAGCCTGATGTTCAGGCGGGCAATGGCATGGATACCTTTGTCGGCGTGTCCTATCAGCCTTTCAAGTTCGTCTTCTTTGATGAGTTCTTTGTCCTTTAAGTGCTCATCGAGGGCGTTCCATGATTTTTTCAGTTCTTCCAGTTCCATATATCTTATTCCTCCTTTTTCATTCTTTTAAGTTTGTCTTTGATACGGCTTAGTTTGGTAGCTATGTTAGTCACCGTCAAGCCGGTAATTTCCGCTATTTCCTCGTAGCTTTTATCTTCAAGGTATAGCAGGATGATTGACTTGTCGAGTTGTCCCAGTTGGTTAATCATCTGGTATAGTTGCTTCAGCATTTCATTGATAGGGTCATGTGCTTCTATTGTCCGGTCAATGTCTTTGGTGAGGCTGATAATTTCCGGTACATTCTTCTCTTTACGATAAAAACTGATACAAGTGTTCAGGGCGATACGGTAAATCCATGTCGATATTTTACATTCTTTCCTGAATTTAGGATAAGCTTTCCAGAGGTTCAGTACTACATCCTGATAGAGGTCGTTGAGCGGAGCGTTGGGATGAGTATACAGATAGCATACTTTGTAGATTACCCGCTCATATTCGCGTATAACCGACAAGAACTCTTGCTCAATAGGGTTGTTTGCCTCTGTTGTTGGTTCTCTCATGGATTTTAGGATTGCTTTTCTGGTTAGTTAGTCGTGAGAAAAGGAGAAAAATCACACGAAGATGCAAGCTATTGCAGATTGGCTGCCAGGAATTTGCGCATTTCTTCAATACTTCTTCTCCGGCGGCGGGCATAGTCTTCGAGTTGGTCTTCTCCGATCTTTCCGACAGAAAAATATTCGGATACAGGATGTGCAAACATCAGGCCGCACACCGATGCATGAGGATACATTGCCCCGTTTTCAGTCAGTGAAATGCCGATCTGTTTCATGTCCAGCAGTTCGTCCAGCAGGAAGTTGACGGACTGATCCGGCAAAGAAGGATAACCGACGGCAGGACGGATGCCTTGATATTTCTCGACTAATAAGTCCGCCATGCCTAAATTTTCGTCTTTCGCGTATCCCCACGCTTCTTTTCTCACATACTCGTGCATTTTTTCTGTGGCTGCTTCCGCAAGTCGGTCAGAAAGGGTTTGTACGAGCAAATGTTTGTAAGGATCCTGTTCGTATAGTCCTTCCATGTCTGCGTCAATGGAAGAAGCGAAAGCTCCCAACGTATCCGGAATGCCGGAAGAAAGCGGACGGATGAAGTCACTCAGGCAAAGGAAAGGACTTCCGTCCTTCTTAGGTGTTTGCTGACGGAGTAAGGGAAAGACCATGAACTGATTCTCTGCTTTTTCAATTACCAGATTATCCCCGTCGGAGTTTGCCTTACACAACTTGAAGATTGTTCTGACCTCATAGTCCCGGTCGAGTACATCCAGCATACGGTTTGCCTCCTTGAACAGTTGCATGGCTTCCGAAGCCTTGTTACGTTCCTCTACCGGAAAGGAGGCCAGCCACATGGCACGGCAGGCATCGCAACCATGAATATTGGTGATAGCTGCATAGCGAGGTTGGAATCCCCAGGCATGGAAAAAGTAAATCCAATTGATGTAGGGGGTAACGGTATGTATTTTATAAGATAGAACAGTGCTCATAAGTTTGCCGATGACGAATTATATTTATCTGAATCTTAATTCTTGTCCACGATAAGTTTCGTCTATTTTTCCGTTATCGTATAACAGGTGACCGTTCACAAATGTTTTCTCCACTTTCCAGTTGAAGGTATGACCTTCCAGCGGACTCCATTGGCATTTGCTTACAATGCAATCCGTTGTTACTGTCCATTTGGAGTTGGGACGTACTAATACAAGGTCTGCCTGATAACCTTTATGGATAAATCCGCGATTATTTATTTCATACATTTGAGCAGGCGCATGAGACATCTTTTCTACTATTTTCTCGATAGAGAAGATACCTTTATCTACAAGTTCCAGCATACTGGCCAGAGAGAATTGGATCATTGGCATTCCGGACATCGCTTTCAAAGCGCCTCCCTCTTTTTCGCTTAGCAGATGCGGAGCATGATCGGTCGCAATGGCGTCGATCAGACCGCTGTTGACAGCTTCCTGCAAAGCCTTCCGGTCTTCGGCTGTTTTAATGGCAGGGTTACATTTGATGCGTGCGCCTAAAGTTTGATAATCATCTTCCGTGAAAAGTAAGTGAGAAACACAAGCTTCCGCCGTAATTCGCTTCGTTATCAAAGGAGCGTCGGAAAATAAATCCAGTTCTCTGGCTGTGGAAATATGCATGATGTGCAAGCGGGCATTTGCCTCACGTGCCAGTTGTACTGCCAGTTCGGAGGAACGGTAACAAGCTTCTTCCGAACGGATAACCGGATGAAGGGTCAAAGGCACATCGTCCCCGTATGCTTTTTTATATTTGTCTGTATTTTCTTTGATAATTCCCTGGTCCTCACAATGGGCGGCGATAAGTAAATCGGTTCCGCCGAATATATTGCGCAGGCTCGCCATGCGGTCTACCAGCATATTGCCTGTGCTTGATCCCATAAATAGTTTTACGCCACAAACACGGTGTTTGTCCAGTTGGGCAAACTGCGGGTAGTTATTGTTGGTTGCCCCGAAGTAACAGGAATAGTTGACGGCCGACTTCCCGGCCAATAAAGCAAGTTTCTCATCCAGAGCCTCTAACGTTGTCGTCTGCGGATTCGTATTCGGCATATCCATGATAGAGGTAACGCCTCCGGCGGCCGCAGCACGGCTTTCGGTAGTTATATCCGCTTTATGAGTCAGTCCCGGGTCACGAAAATGCACGTGTTCGTCAATTGCGCCCGGCAAAAGATAACATCCGGTTGCGTCTATGATTTCATCACAAGGTGTAGTTGTTTTTTCTTCTCCGGTCAGTATTTCGGCAATCTTCTCGCCTTCGATAACAACCGAACCCAGAACTTTTCTTCCTTCGTTGACTATAACGGCCTTTTGAATCAGTGTACGTTTCATTTCTTTTGGGGGAATTTGTGGAACCAACTATTTACTTTTAATTTAATCACTCCGAATACGGCCTCTCCGAAGATACTGCTGTTCATTTTCGAAGTACCCAACTCGCGATTGATGAAGATAACGGGAACTTCGATAATCTTGAAACCACATTTATAAGCGGTGAATTTCATTTCGATCTGGAAGGCATATCCCTTAAAACGAATGTGTTCTAGATCAATCGTTTCGAGTACCTGTCGGCGGTAACAAACAAATCCGGCAGTGGTATCGTGGATAGGAATACCTGTAATGAACTGCACGTATTTGGATGCGAAATAAGACATCAGTACTCTGCCCATAGGCCAATTGACTACATTCACTCCGCTGACGTAGCGGGAGCCGACAGCTACATCTCCTCCTGCTTCCGCACACGCCTGATACAGACGGGGCAAGTCATTCGGATTATGACTGAAATCAGCATCCATTTCAAAAATATATTCGTACGAATGTTCCAGTGCCCACTTGAATCCGGCGATATAGGCAGTGCCCAGCCCTAACTTTCCTTTGCGTTCAATCATAAAAAGACGTTCGGGAAATTCTTGTTGCAAAGTCTTGACGATGTTTGCCGTTCCGTCCGGCGAACCGTCCTCTATTACCAGAATATGGAATATCTTAGGAAGTCCGAAAACGGCACGGATGATATTTTCTATGTTCTCCCGTTCATTATAGGTAGGGATAATTACAATGCTATCCGATATTTGCATATAAATACTATAAATTTTAGAAACAAAAGTAGTTCTTTTCCTTTAGTTACGAACGGACTAAGGATAATTTAACGTGGAAGTATATGGTAAGTTTAGCTTTTTAGTACTAGTATTTAGATGTTTTTGCCCTTAAGGACTAAGTTCTTTTATGCAAGATTCTATTTGTCTGACAATAGTTGAGTTTGTGTTCAACAGCTGTCAAACGAATAAAGGATAGTATATTGAGAAGTAAACGAATGGGGAAATAGAATTAAATTCAAGCGGTACTGCCTTTAATTTCTAACGGTAATGTACAAGGTGCTCGCGTTATTTTTGTACTTTTGCGGGGAAATTTTTATAGGTATGACGATAACTGAGTTGCAACAACTATATGCTGCCCATCCTAACATGGCAGTGATGAAGCGTTTGTTGAAGGATACTTCTGTTCAAACTATTTTTTGTGGAGGATTATATGCGTCTGCTGCTTCGCTTTTTTCTTCTATATTGGTGCAGGAGGGAGGTTGTCCTTTTGTCTTTATTCTGGGCGATCTGGAGGAAGCGGGGTATTTTTATCACGACTTGACGCAAGTGTTGGGGACAGAAACTGTACTTTTCTTTCCTTCTTCGTTCCGCCGTTCCATTAAGTACGGGCAAAAAGATGCGGCAAATGAGATTCTCCGCACGGAAGTATTGAGCCGTTTGCAGAAAGGGGAGAAGGGCTTGTGCATCGTCACCTATCCGGATGCATTGGCGGAGAAAGTCGTATCCCGTAAAGAATTGAGCGATAAGACTCTGAAACTGAATGTCGGCGAGAAGGTAGACACGACCTTTATCACGGATGTGTTGCATAGTTATGGTTTCGAATATGTGGATTATGTATATGAGCCGGGGCAGTATGCCGTTCGTGGTAGCATCATCGACGTCTTTTCTTTTGCTTCGGAATATCCTTACCGCATTGACTTTTTTGGAGACGAAGTAGAGAGTATCCGTACCTTTGAGGTTGAATCCCAGCTATCTCGGGAGAAGAAAGAAGGAGTGTCTATCGTGCCCGATTTGGCTGTGACGGGAGATGTTACTACCTCGTTTTTGGATTTCATACCGAAAGAGACTACCTTGGCAATGCGTGACTTCCTTTGGTTGCGTGAACGGATTCAGGTCGTGCACGATGAGGCGTTGACGCCGCAGGCGATAGCCGTACAGGAAGTCGAAGAAAATGGCGGTATTACGTTGGAAGGCAAACTGATAGACGGCAGTGAATTTACCGTGCGTGCACTTGATTTCCGCCGGCTGGAGTTTGGTAACAAGCCGACCGGTACTCCGAATGCCAGCGTCACTTTTGATACTTCCGCACAGCCTATCTTTCATAAAAACTTCGACTTGGTAGCCGGCTCTTTCAAGGAGTATTTGGAAAAAGGATATACCCTTTATACTTGTAGTGACAGCATGAAGCAGACGGATC
>OGOS01001597.1_pt1 | contig 13973 bp, 13 predicted proteins | sample 1552701 | NCBI WGS metagenome assembly OGOS01 (sample SAMEA2580128, study PRJEB22360) | human gut metagenome | biome: human gut; feature: human-associated habitat; material: faeces | place: Denmark | collected 2008/2010
CACAGACCACTTCCCCGCCGTGCACACCCGCACCCGGGCCGATGTCGATGAGATAATCTGCCGCACGCATGGTGTCCTCGTCATGCTCAACCACTATGAGAGTGTTGCCAAGGTCACGAAGCCTTTTCAGTGTGGCGACAAGCTTGTCATTGTCACGCTGATGAAGTCCTATAGACGGCTCGTCAAGGATATACAGCACGCCCACAAGTGATGAGCCTATCTGCGTTGCAAGCCTTATACGCTGGCTCTCACCGCCTGAGAGAGTACCTGCGGAACGTGACAGGGTGAGATATTCCAGTCCAACGCTTTTGAGAAAGCCAAGGCGTGACCTTATCTCTTTTATTATCTGCTCACCGATAAGCTTGTCACGGTCGCTTATCTCAAGGTTCTCAAAAAACTCAAGGGCTTTTGCCACCGACTTGTGACAAAGCTCTGCGATATTTATTCCGCCAACTGTAACGCTCAGGCTTTCTTTTTTAAGCCTTTCACCATGGCAGGCAGGACACTTTTCATCGCTCATATAAGCCTCAATATCAGCCTTCGCCCAATCGCTGTTCGACTCTTTATAACGTCTTTCAAGGTTTGGTATAACGCCCTCAAACTCAGCCTGATAGTCAGCCTTATAGAACTTATTGCCACGCTTTAGGTGAAGCTTCTGACCCTGCGTGCCGTAAAGGAAAATGTCTACAGCGTCCTTGTCGAGATTTTTCACAGGCTCGTCAAGGGATATGCCGTAGGTCTCGGAAATGGCGTTGAAATACATCATGGCGATAGAGCCTTCTTCAAGGCTGTTCCAGCCGCTTGCCTTTATCGCACCCTGCCTTATGGAAAGGTCTTTGTTAGGGATAATAAGCTCAGGATCTATCTTCTTGAACACGCCAAGACCTGTACACTTTTCGCAAGCACCGAAAGGATTGTTGAAAGAAAAGCTTCTCGGTTCGATCTCATCAATGCTGATACCGCAGTCCGGGCAGGAAAAATTCTGGCTGAACGTCAGGGTATCGTGCTTTTCTTCGCCGTTTTCATCCCGCACCGCCGTATCGGTCAGCATCAGACCATTGGAGAGACCCATGACCGTTTCAATCGAATCCGAAAGGCGTTTCTCGATTCCCGGCTTCACGATCAGACGGTCCACCACGATCTCGATGTTGTGCTTCTTGTTCTTCTCCAGGGGAATGTCCTCGGAGAGGTCGTAGAGGTTCCCGTCGGCCCGGACCCGGACATAGCCGGAGCGGCGGGCGTCGTCCAGCACCTTGGCGTGCTCGCCCTTGCGGCCCCGGACCACCGGGGCCAGCACCTGGATGCGGGCGCCCTCCGGCAGGGCCATGATCTGATCAATGATCTGGTCGATGGTCTGCTGGCGGATCTCCTTGCCGCACTTGGGGCAGTGGGGGGTGCCCACCCGGGCCCACAGCAGGCGCAGATAGTCGTAGATCTCCGTCACCGTGCCCACGGTGGACCGGGGGTTTTTGCTGGTGGTCTTTTGGTCGATGGAGATGGCCGGGGACAGGCCGTCGATATAGTCCACGTCGGGCTTGTCCATCTGGCCCAGGAACATCCGGGCATAGCTGGACAGGCTCTCCACATACCGGCGCTGGCCCTCGGCATAGATGGTGTCGAAGGCAAGGGAGCTCTTGCCCGATCCAGACAGGCCGGTAATCACGACCAGTTTGTCTCGGGGTATTTCAAGGTTGATGTTCTTGAGATTATGCTCGCGCGCACCTTTGATGACAATCGAATCCTGTGCCATGCAATCTTGCCTTTGCTCTTGCGGGATATGTTTTCCGAAGAAGGTATTTTACTCTGCCCGTAGGGGTGCACACCATATCGGGCGGCATAGACACAGCACGAGCACATGATGTTCGCATCAACAGAAAGGCGTACGATCGGCCATCACCCACGGGGATGGGCGCGATGATGCACCTGGCGCAGGTATTCGTTCGAAACATGCGTGTACACCTGCGTGGTGGAAAGGCTGGCGTGGCCGAGCATCTCCTGGACGCTGCGCAGATCCGCGCCGCCTTCCAGCAAATCGCTTGCAAACGTGTGCCGCATATCATGCGGTGAATAATGCCCCTCGATACCGGCTGCCGCAAGCGTCTTCTTGAACATGAGGCGGATAGCATCGGTGCTCATGGGATTGCCGCGCGTGGACAGGAACACGGATTCCGTCGGCCTTGCAGGCCTTGCCAGCTGCGGGCGGCCTTCCCGCAGGTACCTGCGAAGCGCAACGAGAGCCTCTTCGTACATGGGGACGATGCGCTCTTTGCTCCCCTTGCCCATGACGCGAACCTGCGCGCCGGTGAAATCGATGTCGCCCATCTGCAGACCCGCCGCCTCGGAGACGCGCGCTCCTGTGGCATAGAGGAATTCCAGGATCGCCTGATCGCGCAGGTCCGTGACGGATTGCGTGCGGGGATTTCCGTCGAGGTCAACATCGTCATGGACGGCAAGCAATGCGTTCATTTCTGATGCGGGGATGCGGCTCGGCAACGGACGGCGCACCTTCGGCCCCTGCATGACAGCCGTCGGATTCGCATCAATGACCTGCGTGATCTCCAGCCACGAGAAAAACGTCCGCAGGGCGCTGAGCCGGTTGTTCACGGATGTCCGTGCCATATCAGAAAGCGAAGCCAGAAACAGACGGAGATCCCGATGCGTTGGATGTAGCGGATCCACTTCGGCATGTTCCGCCCACGCGGCATACTCCTCCAACGCCGTGCGATACGTGCGGACCGTGTTCTGCGAGAAGTTCCGCTCCACCTGCAAGGCGTGGCAGAACGCCCGGATATGCTCCTGGATGCCGGATTCGCCCAAAGCGATCCCCCGCTATTCGCGCAGGGGCATGAGGTTGCAGCGCCTCAGCAGTGCCGCATAGTCGTCCATGGCTTTGTGTCCCCGGGCCATGAACGCCGCATAACGGTCGCGTTTGTTCTTGATATGCGGTTGAATGGGTAGGAAGACGCCGAAATTCACGTGGGAGGGTTGGTAATCCCGCGTTTGCGGATCCGTGGCATATGCCAGAAGCGAGCCGAACGCCGTCTCACGCGGGAATTCCGGACAATCCGTACCGGCAAGCAGTGCCGCTACACAAAGAGCCGCATACAGGCCGGACATGATGGCCTCGCAATATCCTTCTGTACCCGATACCTGGCCGGCGAAGAACAGCGGATGCGCAAAGGAACGCAGGCGCAAGGAACGATCCAGGACGCTGGGCGCATCGATGAACGTGTTGCGGTGCATCACTCCGTATCGCGCGAACTCCGCATTCTCGAACCCCGGAATCATGCGGAATCCGCGCCGTTGCTCGGGGAAGGTGAGATTCGTCTGGAAGCCGACGAGATTGCAGCTGCTGCCGTGGGCGTCCTCAAAGCGCAGCTGGACAGCGGCCCACGGACGCTTTCCCGTGCGCGGATCCACCAGCCCGACGGGCTTCATGGTGCCATGGCGCGGCGCATCGAACCCCCTGCGCGCAATCTCCTCAATGGGCTGGCAGGCGCGGAACAGCTCCCGCGTTTCGAAATCTTTTGCAATGACTCGGTCTGCCGCCAGCAGCTCTGTAATGAAATCCTCGTATTCCTGCTTCGTGAATGGGGCGTTCAGGTAGTCGCCCTCGCCGGCATCCTCGTATCGACTCTGGCGGAACAGCACGTCCTCATCAAGAGAATCCGTCATCACAATGGGCGCCGCCGCATCGTAGAACGACAAATGCTCGGAACCCGTGAGACGTTCTATGCAGGAAGCAAGCGCATCCCCGGTCAAAGGGCCGGTGGCAACAATGGTGGCACGAGGGGCGGGGACGACATCCTGCGATCCGTCGGGCGCACGAAGCACGAGCAAGCCATCGTCCCGGATATCCAGGACCTCGCCCTCGCGGCAGCAGATCAGCGGCGATGCCTTGACCGCTTCCGTGACGACGTGGGAAAACGCCGTTCGATCCACCGCAAGAGCACCTCCTGCGGGCACAGACGTACGATAGGCTGCTGCCAGCACCTGGGAACCGAGCGCATTCAATTCGTATTTCAGCATGCCGGCAGCGCTTTCGGGCTTCGTACTCTTTAAAGAGTTCGAGCAAACGAGCTCCGCGTAGTCGCCCGTCTTGTGCACCGCGGTCTCCGTTGCCGGGCGCATTTCCACCAGCGTCACGGGAATGCCGCGCGCTGCAAGCTGCAACGCCGCCTCGCTTCCCGCCAAGCCGCCTCCGATTATGTTCACCTGTGTATCCATACGGTGAAGCCTACCATACGCGCTGGCCGCCCATGACGCACGAACGCGAATCTCCCACAAGGGGCTTCGTCATGGCGCCAGCGGGCGCGAAGAGCAGAACTTCTCATGTGCATTTGCGTAAAGCTGTCCCCCATGCAGGTGCAAACCGATATCATCGGGAACCAGCAAATGCAATCCCCTATACAGGAGGCGCAACGAAATATGTATACTCCCGAATATCAGCCCAATGGCAGCGAAGTGGCTGTCATCACCACCGATAAGGGTGTTATCAAGGTGCAGCTGCACGGACAGGATGCCCCCATCCATGTGGGCAATTTCGTCGAGCTGGCCCAGAAGGGCTTCTACGATGGCCTGAAATTCCATCGCTACGTCCCGGATTTCGTCATCCAGGGTGGATGCCCGAACACTCGTGACATGAGCCAGGAAGACGTTGCCGCGGGCAAGATGGGCCCCTCGGGCATGCCCGGTACCGGCGGCCCCGGCTATACCATCAAGCACGAATATGACACGAACCCGAACAACGAGCATAAGGATGGCACGCTCGCCATGGCACGCAGCCAGATGCCCGACTCCGCCGGCTCACAGTTCTACCTGTGCTTGGGCCCCCAGCCGTTCCTGGACAGTGGCTACACGGTCTTCGGCGATACCATCGAGGGGCTCGACGTGGTACATTCCCTCCGCCAGGGCGACCTGATCGAATCCATAGTCATCGAGGGCGCAAACTAATCTGACCCTCTCGTGCGGCGGGAAGCGCAACGCTCGTCGACTCATCTGCTTTCCGGAAGGGACCTGCAATGCGGGTCCCTTCTTCGTTCCGCAAGCCGTCAAGCATGTACGGCCATGTCGCCCTTCGGCCCATAGCGCCCATCCGGATAGCGCACAATCACGCCCTGTCCCTCAAGCTCTGCCAATCGCACCGTCACCGTCGTCAGCGCATCGAATCTGCCGGCGCCCTCCACGCCCGAGACGGATACCATCTCCTCCAAACGCATCGGGTTCGCAAGCAGAGCAGCCAGCAAGGGGTCTTCGGCACGCTGCTCTTGGATGCGCGCATGCTCTTGGCGCAGCAACCCGAAGGTGGCGAAAAGGGCATCCGAAAAGCTCTCGTCATCCACAATAGGGGTAGCGCCCTGCAGCAGCAGGCGGTTCGTGCCCGCCGAAGTCGGGGACGTTATGGGACCGGGAACCACATACACCTCCCTCCCAGCGGAAAGCGCATCGTCCGCCGTCGAGAACGTACCCGACGGCAAACCCGCCTCCACGATGAGCGTCGCCTTCGCAAGGCCTGCGATGAGCCGGTTGCGGGCACGGAACGTATACGGCTGCGCGGGAAACTCCCAATCGTGCTCGGACACAATGGCGCCGCCCTTGTCCACGATCTCCTGGAATAAGGACAGGTGGCGGGCGGGATACACGTGGTCGCAGCCACCGCCGAAGAACACGAGCGTCTTACCACCCGCATCCAATGCAGCGCGATGCGCCTCCGCATCGCATCCGTAAGCGCCGCCGGAGATGATGACCAGCCCGCGCCGCGCGGCCTCACCGGCGAAACGGCGGCAGAGTCCGCGGCCATAGGGCGTTGCCTTCCGCGCGCCGATGACCGCAAGCCCCTCCTGGATGACCGCCGGATTGCCGATGACATACAACCGCTGCGGCGGGCGCTCAACGCGTCGCAGAGCATCAGGGTATCGTTCATCGCTCTGCGATATGACCGTTTTCGGCCCCTCGATGCGTTTTCCGCGATACGGGCCATAACGGCGCTTTCCGCCTGTTCCCGACCCCGCCGCGTCCTGCGTTGCCATGCAATCACTTCCCTTCCGTTCGGAGTCTTAGAGACAAAGCCTCCGCCATATGCTCTTGCCGAACCGCTTCGCTTTCGTACATATCTGCAATCGTGCGTGCGATGGACAAGGTCCTGACAATCCCCCGTCCGCTCATGTGCACGGCATTCGCCATCGATTTCAAGAACGCCTCCGCTTCATGGTCCACCTGGAAATGCGACAGCGTATCCCTTCCATCCGCCGATGCGTCCTGATGATCATGGCGCCACGAGGCGAATGTCCTCGCACGCAGCACGCCTTCGCGCAATTCGCGAGAGGATATGCCCGCGCCCGCATGAACAACCTTGTCGAAATCGGACCTCCAGACATCTATCTGAATGTCTATACGGTCCATCAGAGGTCCTCCGATGCGCGATTGGTACCGGCTGATCTGGTCGACCGTGCATGTGCATGGAATGCCGGGATCGCCCAGATAGCCGCACGGGCAGGGGTTCATGGACGCAACAAGCATGAATCGAGCGGGAAAAACGACCGTCGTATCCGCGCGGACGATGGTGATATCGCCCGACTCCATAGGCTGGCGTATGGCCTGCAACGTCGACGGCTTGAATTCCGGCAGTTCATCCATATACAGCGCACCGCCATGCGCAAGCGATATCTCACCGGGCCGTATCGGATTCCCGCCTCCGACCAGCCCGGCCGTGCTGATGGAATGATGCGGTGCACGAAACGGCCGCCGGCCCGCAACGATGCCCCCGATGCCCTGGCCTGCGACGGACCAGATACGCGCCGTCTCCAGCTTCTCGTCCTCTGCAAGCGGAGGAAGGATGGAGGGCAGCCGGGAGGCGAGCATGGTCTTGCCTGACCCGGGCGGACCGATCATCAGCACGCCGTGCCCGCCGGCAGCAGCCACCTGCAACGCGCGTTTTGCCTGCTCGTGACCGCCGACTTCCGCATAGTCAGTCGGACGTTCGCCCGATTCCGCGGACAACGGCAACGGCGTCGAGAACATTCCCGTACGAAAATCCCCGATCTTCCGAGCGCACGAGATGCTCAACCCGTCGAGCGGAAGGACGTCCAGCGACGACGCGGCGCAAATGAGGCGTCTGCCGGAATCCCGGGCAAGCACCTCCAGCGCCAGCGTGCCGCGAACACCGCGGACCGTGCCATCAAGTGAGAGCTCGCCGGCAACGAGCGCCTCGCGAATTGGCGCGGGGTCGATCTGCCCGGTGGCGACAAGCAGCCCCAATGCAATGGGCAGGTCGAACCCCGAACCCGTCTTCCTCAACGAACCGGGCGCAAGATTCACGACAACCTTGTTGGCGGGAACCTGGAATCCGCCGGCGCGAAGCGCGGACTTTACGCGTTCGCGCGATTCCTGCACGGCGGCATCTGGCATGCCGACGATGGAAACGCCGGGGATGCCCTGGGATACGACGACTTCAACCTCTACCGGCACCGCCTGGATGCCCACAAGCGTCGCGCTGTGAACCGTATAGCCCCTATCGCCCATGACGGCACATCCTTTCCGAATGGGAACAACCGTCAATCGCAACTGGCGAACGCATTGCGATGGAACCGCAGAAACGCGCGGTTCGGCCCCGTGACAACAATGGAGATGATATCGAACAGGACGTTGACATCGACGTATTCGTTGCGAGAGAGATAGATGGCCGCAATGCGCTCGTACCTGCTGCGCTTTTCGGGTGTGACCGCCTCGGAGGGAAACCCGTGGGCGATATTCGACCGCGTCTTCACCTCCACGAAGTGGATGGCCTCCCCATCATGCGCGATGATATCCGCCTCGCCGGCAGAGCATACCCAGTTGCGTTCCAGAACCTCCATGCCACGGCGCTCGAGAAAGCGCGCAGCAGCCTGCTCTCCCCTGCGTCCCAAGTCCTTGTTATGGCCCGAAGAGCCGCTGTTCCGGGAATCGGGTTGCCCCTCCCCGCAGGAAGGGCGAGACGGCGCAGCGTCGGGTTCCGAATTCCCGGTCCAATCTTTCTTTTCACCTAACGAAGGCGAATCTACGGCAGATGTCGGATCGGGGCCTGGCCCACCGTCGCTTTCGGGTATCGCCCCGAAGACCGTATACGGCATATGGGCTGGTCCGGATTCGCGCCTCTCCGAATCGACCGCATCCTCCGCCGCAGAACCGCCATCTAAGCATGCTCCGTCATCCACTGCATGAGCCGACATGGCCGGCTGCCGCTCCGCATCCAGCAGAGAATCACCCGCCATCGCTTGCGCTTCGTGCGGCGGTGCGTCGCCTTCCCGCTGCGGATCCTTGCCGATAGCAGAGGCCGCATCCGGACGGACGAGCTCATCCCGATTAACTTCGCGGTGCTCCCCATTCCCGCATCCTTGACGCATGGGGGACAAGATAGGCTGATCTTCCATGATGTTCTCCCTTCTCCATTTTCGCAGGATAGGAGAAGACCCTCTCGTGTGATTACGAGAACGTCACGCTGCTGCTCACGCGATTCTCGCTTCGAAGATTCGCGGTACTAAAACACCAGATGGGAAACAGGATTCAATGCAATCAGAACAGCGTGCCCTGGGAGAAATTCTGACAGAACGATTTCCGATGCAGCGGGCACAAGCCTTCGCGCTCGATTGCCGCGATATGAGCCGCACTGCCGTAACCCTTATTCGAATCGAAACCGTAAGCGGGATACGTGCGCGCATATTCGTCCATAAGGGCATCGCGCTCCACTTTCGCGATGATGGACGCAGCGGAAATGGCGGCAACGCGCGCATCGCCCTTCACCAGATTAACCTCGCGCGAATCGATATGCAGCGGATTGCCATCCAAGAGCACGGCGCGAACCGGACCGACGGCATCCCCGTCGAGTGCTGCAATCTTCTCATCAATGGCGGCAACGGCACGCGAGAAAGCCAGACGCAGGCAAGCAGACATGCCAAGATCGTCAATCTCAGCCGGCGGTATGTGCTCGATATCCCAGGCCAGGGCCGTATTCCGAATCTCCTCCGACAATTCTTCGCGACGTGCCGGCGAAAGCTGCTTCGAATCGTTCAGACCTTGAATCTGCGGGAATGCCGGCAGCACCACGGCGCCAACGGTCAGCGGCCCGGCCAGAGGTCCGCGGCCGACCTCGTCTAGACCGACTGCCGCAATCCATTCGCCCGCATCCGGAGCATCTGCTCCTTCGATGCTGCGGACGGCGGACAGCGCAACTTCGTTCTGGAAGCGATACAGGCGTTGGATGCGGTCGCGTTCTGCAGCCTCCGCATCCAGACGCTTACGGGTCCGTTCGAGTGCCTGCTTGATGCCCTTTCGGGTATCTGCGGCCAATGCGCGTTCCAGAACAGCAAACTGTTCCTCGTCGGCCTCGTCGAGGCGTTTCCTGATATCGGCGATAGTCTGCTTCATGCGCCCGGGCATCCTTTCGAAACGGACTCGCAGTTGCAAGGCAACTGAGTAACGAAAAATAAAAAGGCCCCTGTTGGCAGGGGCCTTTCTTGTTTGAGCGAGCGCGCGAATTAGTTGCGAGCTGCTTCCTTGATCTTCGCAGCCTTGCCCACCTTGTCGCGCAGGTAGTACAGCTTAGCGCGGTTGACATCGCCGCGACGAGAGATCTCGATATGGTCGATCTTCGGGGAGTGCACCGGGAAGGTGCGCTCGACGCCCACGCCGAAGCTCACCTTGCGGACGGTGAACGTCTCACGGGAGGATGCACCATGACGACGGATAACGTCGCCCTGGAACACCTGAATGCGCTCGCGGTTTCCCTCGGTGATGCGATAGTGAACCTTCACCGTGTCGCCAACCTTGAAATCCGGGATGTCACTCTTGATTTGCTGCTGCTCGATAGCGCGAATGTAATCCATCTTCGTTCCTTCTAGTTTCTATTTCATACCAAAACGGTCTTTGGTCTAAGTCAAGACACAAGCAAGCATTATACGTGCCCGCCGTCTTCGATGCAAGTAGCTATACGACGGCATCCAAAAATACCACATGTTGATTCAAGGACAGCGCCTACACCAACATCAACAGGGCATATACTGCCACACCGACGCAGGCGCAGGCAAGCAGATTCTTCGTTTTCACGGCAACAACCGCCACAACGACTGCCGCGATGAGCGGCATGGCCCCGTTCCATGCGCCTTGCGCCCAAAGATCGGGCTTTATCAAGTCGTTCGCCACCAGTGCCGCGAATGCCGCCGCGGGAATCATCTCCAGCGCGCGGCGCGTGGACGGCTTCAGCTCGCGCCCCTTCAGCACGAACAGCGGCACGACGCGGCACACGAGAATCGTTGTGGCGCAGGCGAACATGAGAATGAGGAAATCCTGCAGGCTCATGCGCGCTGCTCCTTCCGATCGCTGTAGGCGTTCTTCGCCAGACCTGCGCAAATGCCCGTCAGCGCCCCCACCAGGACGGCCGGGCCCGTGAGACCGAGAATCTTGCATGCCATCACGCCCAGCACGGAGACGATGACAACCAGCACCGTGGTGCCGGTGAAGCGCTGCGAACACAGCAGGCAGATGAAGATGGACGTCATGGCGAACATGCCGATTGCAGCCGGCAGGGCGATGAGCGTCCCCAGCGCCACGCCCAGGGCATTCGAGATGGCCCAGCTGGCACAGCAGAACACATTCACCAGAAGAGCCTGCGACACCTTCCAATCGCCGCATCGGAAGCGCTGGATGTTCACGCCGAAGCTCTCGTCCGTAACACCAGCGGAGAAGAAGAATGCAAGCCGCTTCCCCACGTTCTGACAGTACTGCGAAAGCGAGGCGCTGTAGAGCACCTGGCGCGTGTTCACGAATGAAACGCTGGCGATGATGGCGAGAAGCGGATTCCCCGCCATGAGCATGCCGGGGATCATGAACTGGCCGGCACCCGAATAGAATACGACGGACATCAGCAGGGCCATGATCCAATCCATGCCCACCTGCTGCTCCAGGATGCCGCACGGCAAGCCGATGCCGATGTATCCCGCAACCACAGGAAGCGCCGTGACGAACGCGTCTTTTATTTCAGATTGTGTAAGCATACCGCTGCATTATAGCGGCACTTATATCAGACGAAGCCGGCAAATATCAATTACGCGCCTACCTGCCGAACGCGCACGGGACATACAGGTCTTGGAACAGGCTCACCGCATAGCGGTCCGTCATGCCCGCAAGGAAATCCGTGACGGCACGGACATCGTCGCCGTCTGCAACACGAACGAATTCATCGGGAATCCGGCCCGGATGCGCCATGAAGAAATCGAACAGGGCACCCAGAAGGCGCTGCGCCTTGCGCACCTCGACCATGACGGGCTCGCTGCGATAGATGGTCTGGAAAAGGAATGCCCGCAGCTCCATCATCGCATCCCATACCGGCGGAGAAAGGCGGATGTCGTCTGCTTGCGCAGACGTGCGTACCGTATCGAGCACAAGCGTCTCGATACGTGCGGAATGGGACGTGCCCAGCACCTCGTGCGCGGATGCGGGCAAATCGAGCTCGTCCAGCAGCCCCGCGCGAATGGCGTCGTCAATATCGTGGTTCACGTATGCAATACGGTCCGCCTTACCCACGATACGCCCCTCCAGCGTCTCCGCCTTTAAGTTCCCCGTATGGCAGGCGATGCCGTCGCGCACCTCGGAAGTCAAGTTCAAGCCGGCGCCGTCGTGTTCGAGCACCTCCACCACGCGGACGCTCTGCTCGTTATGGCGGAACAGGTCCGGAACGCGGGGATCGTCGGCCGGAACACCGCGGTAATGGGCGATGCGCTCGCGCAGCACCTCCTCGCCGGCATGGCCGAACGGCGTATGTCCCAGGTCATGGCCGAGCGCGATGGCCTCCGTCAGATCCTCATTCAGGCCCAACGCCCGAGCGATGGTGCGGGCGATCTGCGCCACTTCCAACGTATGCGTCAGGCGCGTGCGGAAGTGGTCGCCCTTCGGAGCGATGAAGACCTGCGTCTTATGGGAAAGCCGCCGAAACGCTTTCGAGTGCAGAATCTTGTCACGGTCGCGCTGGTATTCGCTGCGCAGCACGTCCGGTTCGGACGAATGGGGACGGCCCTCGGTGGCGTCGGAGAGCGCAGCATCCCCTGAAAGGCAATCATGCTCGCGCTGTTCTTGCATTTCACGGGAAACAAGCTCCATGGCCATCCCGCCCCCTTATCGCTGGATGATACGGATACGCGGCCCTCTTCGCAGATGCGGGTACGTCGCGCGCCTAACGGATGATCAGCAGGCGATGGCACATGGGACAGATGCCCAGCGGTGCCTGACGGCGAACCTGCAGCAGGCGCGTTTCCTCCAATATGCTGCGGCACGTGGTGCACGTGCCCTCGTTCAGCACGGACAGCGCAACGCCACCGCACCGTTTGCGGGCATGCTCATACTCGCGGGCCACATCGGCCGGCAGCGTGGCAATGAGCTGCTCATGCTCCGCCTGCGCCTTCGACAGCTGGTCCCGGAGCACAGAGACCTTGCCTTGCAGCTCCTGACTCAAAGACGCCTCCTGCGAGGACAGAGCGTTCAGGGCGGCTTCGATCTGATGCTTCACGCCGTCGATCTGATGCTCGCGCTCCTGAATGGTCTGGCGATTCGCCTCCAACTCCTCCGTGCGGGCGGCCATGCTATCCATGTCCTTCGAAAGGGAATCAAGCGCACGATGGTCGAAGCTGGATTCCTCGATCTTCTTCTGCGTCTCCTCTTGGCGGATGGAGAGAATCTCGATCTCGGCGCCGATGCGGGAAAGCTCCGTGCGGTTCGTGTCGGCCAGCCTCTCAACCTGCTGCTGCTTCTCGCGAATTGCCTCTTCTTTCGCGCGGATGTCCGCAAGCTGCTTGCGCTGAGGCAGGCCGTCAAGCTCGCGCTGGGCATTCGTGGCCGCCACGTCGATTTCCTGGAGCCGTTTCAGAGTCTCGATATCCTTATCCGAAGCCTCCATGCTAAATCCTCCTCATAGAACCCGCAGCTGAGCTCATCGCCAGTTATTCGCCCGGCCGAGCACGCGGATCGATTCCGAATCAATGCCTACATTCCGTATCGATGATACCAGAACAGAAGTCAAGGGATACTCGCTTATATCATGTCCCAACTCAATGACGCATAAACCACGCGAAACGGCGTCCAACGCCTTGTGATAGCGCACCTCTCCGGCAACAACGCAATCCATGCCGGCTTCGCAGGCCAGCGCCAGGTCGTCGCCCGCGGCGCCGGTGCACGTGACAATGCGGGAAAGCCGACGCGAACCCGGGCCCCAGACGCGCGGGATACTCTGGAATGCGCTCTGGCAGCGGTCCGCAAGTCCATCCAACGTGAGGCACTCCCCCGGCTGCGGAACGCAGATCTGTCCGTAACCGCGGATGGGCGCCGTGCGCACGGCTTCGAGGATGCCCTCGAGCGACAGGCCCAGGATGCCCGGCAGCACCTGCGCGGCCAGCGGGCTAACATCCAGCGCCGTATGGAACGACATCACCGCGACGCCCGCGGTAACGGCCTCCCATACACGGGCGCCCACGGCATCTCCGCGACGTTCGGCAGGGGCAAGCGAAACGGGCGGATCCAAGAACAGCGGGTGATGCGTGACCAGCACGTTCGCAGCCAACGCACGCGTTTCGCGGATGGCCTCAACCGTGGGATCCAGCGCAACGCACACACCTGCAACAGGCTGCAGTGCGTCGCCGACAAGCATCCCCGTGCGGTCCCATTCCTCGGCATCGTCGGCGGGAAACAGCTCCAGCAGGGCCTCTTCCAGCTGCCCGACCGTGAAGACGCCCGTGTCGCGCGCGTGCGCCTGCACCGACGCGATAGAGAGCGCCGGATCGCCGCCTTCGAAGCCGCCGCGCCGCGTCATCGTGAAACCGCCTCTCGAAACGCCCGGATGAAGCGCGCCACATGGTCTTCCGTCGTATAGCGCCCCATGGACACGCGCAGCGCCCCCAGGGCCCTGTCCCGTTCGATCCCCAGCGCCAAGAGCACATGACTGGGATCTAGGC
>OGOS01001598.1_pt1 | contig 13965 bp, 10 predicted proteins | sample 1552701 | NCBI WGS metagenome assembly OGOS01 (sample SAMEA2580128, study PRJEB22360) | human gut metagenome | biome: human gut; feature: human-associated habitat; material: faeces | place: Denmark | collected 2008/2010
TGGCGGAAATCCATGCAGAAATACGCCATATCCTCCATGACGACGGCATCGTAACGGTCGGCCATCTCCCCGATTATCCGCAGTTCCGACTCCTCGAGGCAGATCCATGCCGGGTTGTTGGGGTTGGAATAGACGATGGCGGCAATATCGCCCCCGCCCATCATCTCCTCCAGCTTGCCGCGCAGCGCCTCGCCGCGGTAGCGGTATATGTCGAACGACACCCAGCCGATGCCGAGGATCTTGAGCTGCGACTTCTGTATCGGGAACCCGGGGTCGATGAAGAGGACCTTGTCCTTGCCCCTGATGCGCTGCGTGCAGGCTATGAACGAGGCGAACGAGGCGGCTACGCCTCCGGTCGTCGGGATGCAGGCGCGGGGGGTGATGTCGAGGTCCAGAAAGGCCTTGACGAAGCGCGACGCCTGTTCCTTGAGTTCCGCGACGCCTGCCGCCGCAGGGTACTGCGATACGATGCCGCTGTCGAGGGCCGCCTTTTCGGCCTCGATGCCGATGCGGTTTGGCGGGAGCCCGGGGGAGCCTTGGTCCATCCGTATGAACGGGATGCCGGTCTTCTCCTCCAGCGCCGAGGCCACCAGCAGCACCTCGCCTATGGTGGCGTTCTCCAGATCGGCGATGTTGAGCCGTGCGACGATCTCGTCCACCAGCTCCTTTGCGAAACCCCTATTGTCTGCCGCCATATTCCCGTCCTATTTCAAAAGCCTTGAGATTCATCTCGACGACCCGTTCGCCCTTGGCCGCAAAGATATTGCGGATGCTCTCACGGAGCTGCTCGGGCGAAAGGATGCCTATGATACCGGCGGCGGCGCCCAGCAGCACGATGTTGGCCGCACGGGGCGAGGATTGCTCCTTGGCGATGGCATCGACATCGATCAGGATCGCATGTTTGCGCTTCCCGAGTTCAGCCAATACGGCCTCCGGTTCGGGGTAGTTGTCGATGTTTACGAACGGCGTAGTGTTGGCGATCACCCAGCCCTCCGGATTCAGGTAGGGTACGTAGCGCAGCGCCTCCATCGGTTCGAGCGAGATGATGATATCGGCCGCGCCTTGGGGGATCAGGTCGGAGAGGATCTCGTCCGAACTGATGCGCAGGTTCGACTGTACGTCGCCTCCGCGCTGGCTCATGCCATGTACTTCTGCCTGTTTGATGTGGAGTCCCTCCTTGAGGGCAGCGGCTCCGATGACGGTGGCGATCGAGAGGATGCCTTGTCCTCCCACGCCGGAAAGTATGATGTCCCGTTTCATGGTCGTACTACTGTTTTTTTGCGTTGTGGCGTTTGGCGGTCTGGATGCACTCGCGGCGCGGGATGATGACCGAAACCCCTTTGTATTCGATCTCTTCGCGGATCGTGCGGCGGATCTCCTCCATGTTCTTGGGCAGGGGTACCACGACGCGGATGTGTTCGGGCTCCACGCCCAGTCCGGCGCAGATCTGCTCGAGGCGTCCCGTGCCGGCCGAATCCTGGCCGCCGGTCATGCCGGTAGTGAGGTTGTCCGAGATTACGACGGTGATGTTGCTCTTTTCATTCACGGCATCCAGCAGGGCGGTCATGCCCGAGTGGGTGAAGGTCGAGTCGCCGATTACGGCTACCGAAGGGAACTGTCCGCCGTCGGCAGCGCCCTTGGCCATCGTGACCGAAGCGCCCATCTCCACGCAGGTGTCGATCGCCCGGAACGGGGGCAGCGAACCGAGCGTATAGCAGCCGATGTCGCTGAATACCTTGTGGTCGGGGTAGTGCTCGCGCAGCACGTCGTTCAGTGCCGTATATACGTCGCGGTGGCCGCAGCCCTGGCAAAGGGCCGGGGGCCGGGGCATGGTGAGCTGGCTGGCCGCCTCGCTCTCGCGGCGGGGCAGACCGAGGGCGCCGCGTACGTTGTCGGGCGTGAGTTCGCCCGTGCGGGGCAGCTCGCCGCTCAAACGTCCTTTGACCGGAATCGGAGTACCCAGCAGACCGCGGATCATCTCCTCCACCAGAGGTTGTCCCTCTTCGACGATCAGCAGCGAACGGCACTCCGAAGCCATGCGCTGTACGAGTGCCGTCGGCAGCGGATATTGCGAGATCTTCAGCACGGGGAAGGGGCAGCCTTCCGGGAAGTTCTCCATAATATAGTTGTAGGCCAGACCGCAGGCGATGATGCCCATGGATTTGTCCGGTCCGTCGATGTAGCGGTTGTGGCGCGAATGTTCGGCCTCCTGCTCGAAGAGTTTGTTCTCCTCGATGAGGGTTTTGTAACGTACGCGCGAGTTGCCCGGCATGAGGATCCACTGGCGGGGCCGCTCGGGGTAGTGGAGCGTGTTTTGCTGGCGGGGTTCGCCGATTTCGACCACGGCACGCGAGTGGGCCATGCGGGTCGTCACGCGCATCAGCACCGGAATCTGGTATTTCTCCGAGAAGTCGAACGCCTCGCCGATCATCTCGTAGGCTTCCTGTTGCGATGCGGGTTCGAAGCAGGGAATCATGGCGAATTTGGCGTAGAAGCGGGAGTCCTGTTCGTTCTGCGAGGAGTGCATCGAGGGATCGTCCGCCGCTACGACCACCAGGCCGCCGTTGGCACCCGTCATGGCTGAATTGACGAAAGCGTCGGCGCAGACGTTCATGCCCACGTGCTTCATGCAGACCAGGGCCCGCTTGCCGACGAACGACATGCCGAGGGCCGCTTCCAGTGCGGTCTTTTCGTTGGCCGACCAGTTGCAGTGGATGCCGCGCTCGCGCGTTAGGGGGTGCATCTGGATAAATTCCGTGATCTCCGTAGAGGGGGTTCCGGGGTAAGCGTACACGCCCGAAAGACCGGCGTTGAGGGCTCCCCATGCGATAGCCTCGTCGCCGAGTAATAATTCTTTCTTTATCATGGTGTCTGTTTTAGGTTCATTGCTGTTTTGAGTTCCGTTTCCCGCCTCGTATAACCGAACGGGCTTGGTGGTTATATCCTCGGCTCTACGAAACAGTTCGTTTTTACGCCGTTGTTTTCCGCTTTGGCAGAGTTCGAACACCTCCGATTCTGCGCTCGGTTTATCGAAAGCGTTGATTTTCTTTCGACTATTTTTCGCCTCGGCAATCGAAACGAAGGTTTCATTGCGCTCGGCTTAAGGAAGCAACTTAGGTTTCTGACAAATTTAGCGTTTTTTTTTGAAATATCTACTGTGACGGTGGTTTTTATTCCGGATTTTCGGTAATACGGCAAAATTGATGACGATTCGGAAGTAAAAGGTCCGAGCTCTGTTTTTTGCTTTCGCCGGATGAAGCGTGGGAAAAAAGCCCCCTTCGAAAAGGGGGCTTGATGAAGATTCCGGGAGAACCGGTTGCCGGTCGAATCGTGGGTTTGAGATGCGATCGGACCTTCGGTTGCCGGGGTTGTTTATTGCACATCGACGAACGGTCCGCAATAATAACCGTTCATTTCGTTGGTCGCTTCATAGAAGGCCAGCGCGATCTTTTGCTTTGCGGTGGCTCCGTGGATGGTACTCTTGGTGTTGTCACCCTGGTTGTCGTAGGTTTTGCCTGCATATGCGATGGACAGTATTCGTCCGGCATCCTTTTCGTTGGCAAAGGAAACGAGCAGACCGTCCAGTGCCTGCGGTGCGGCTTTGATGGTTACTACGCCCTCCGCCTGCCGGATTTGCTCCAAATCGGTCAGACCGGCCTGGGGTGCCAGATAGATCGTGTAGTAATCGTCGCTGCGGCGGTCGATGACGGCGGATTGGAGTTCGACCGGGTCGTTCGTTCCGACCGTATAACTGTTGCCGGAGTAGTAGGAGTATAGTTCGAACGCCCCGTCCGCATACCCTTCGAGGTGCATATCATGAACCTGCAGATCGAACGAGATTCGGTAGTTGTCTTGCAGGGCGTATTTGTAGAGGGTGATGGTGCCCGTCGCGCCTTGAAGGTCCGTATTGGTGACGGTAACCGACTTTTGTTGGGCAGGATCGACGATTTCGAGTTCGAACAGCTTGTCGATCCGGGTGATGTCGATCGGAGTTTTAGCCGTCGCCAGGGCGTTGTCGAAGCGGATTCGAACGTAGTATTCATCCACCTGGTCGATCAGCGCTCCCATGACGGGGCTGGCCGGCGAGAGATGGATTTCGGAAATCGTTTCCTCTTCGAGCGGTTGGTAATAGGCGCTTCCGAGCGGAGTTTTCAGGTCGTTGAGGCTGATGAAGCTGGTCCGCTCGGCGTCCTGCTGGTCGTAGGTGCAGGTACCGTAGATGCGGAGTTTCTTGCCGGTTGCGGCCGAGGTCATTTCGGCATATCCTTCGATCTTGTCCCCGTCGCGGGTGACGATGAAGCCGCCGTCGGTGATTAATGAATGGTAGTCGATGGTCACCATCGAAATATCCGATGCGATGGGGTGTTGGAACGACATGGAGTTGAGCAGCGAATACCGTTCGGACGCACTCTTCATGTTGATCGATTTATTTAGCTGGTTCGGCGTGAAGCTGAGGGATATGTAATCGTTTTTTCCGCCGTTGCCATAGAGCATGTCCTGGTAGTTGTCGTATCCTTCGAGCGGGGAGATGAAGAACCAGAGCCGATCGGTTTCCTTGTAGAAGAAGACCGATTTGGCGGCGATCCGCTGGTCGCCGTATTCGATGAACGGCTCCTCTCCGGAAGGTACTTCGAGTCCGGGATCCTGCGTGTCGAGCGTTCGGAATTTGTATTCGGTAGAAGTGAGTTCCAGACCGCCTTGTGTAAAACCTGTTGCCACGATCGTATAGTCGCTCGACGGAAGCAGACTGTTGTATGTGAAGGTTTTGGTTTCGGCCGGATCCTGAACGGTCGCTTGAGGCGTTACCGTCGCGGATTTGATCGTATAGGTATAAACATCTACATTTTTCGGCGTGATGGTGAAAGTTACGGTATTGGCTTCGGCCTTGACGTCGGAAATGGTGAGCGTGGCGCTTTCTCCGGGAGGCGGGGGCGTCGTTTCGTCGTCTTTACAACTCTGGAAAGTTCCCAATAGCAGGATGCAACACAGTAAATGGAAGGTTGCTTTACTCAAAGATTTCATAGTCGGATTATTTTAGGGTTGTTTTTTTGATAATTTATGTGCTCGATGTTCCGGTTGTGCCTTTGCCGCTGAAAGCGACGTGTTCCAACCGGCTCTCCCTTCGTCACGGGGACCCCGTGCAGCGAGGTTTCGGACAGGTTGGGAGTTCTGCGTGTTTGTTTATTTGATTGCTTTTTATTTGGCGCTCGTGGTCAATAATTCCGAAGTGACCGGAGCCGACATTTTCCCGTTGTTATCGACCGGGATGAGGACCAGATAGCTTTCTGCGAAATAGTAGTCGGTGGAGAACGTCGTGTCTTCGGTGGCGGCACGGTATTTTACGCCGTTTTGTTTGCAGATCGTTTCACCGAGATTGGCTGCTGCATCGTAGGCTGTTTTTTCGATCATTGCGTAATAGTAACCTGCGCAATCGGCTCCGGGGGTTACGGTTACCGAGGCATAGAAAGATACGCCGTAATTGTCCGTGATCGAATTTACCGCGATGGTCGCCGTCGCAGAGCCGGTAGCTTCGTAGCCGAGGGTTTCGAACTCGACCACCGTCGGAACGCCGTATCTGTCTTCGTTGTCGGCTTCGGGCAGGGCGATCAGTACGTATTGCGTATCGTATGCCAAACGGGATCCGTTGATGTCGTTGTCGCTGTATAGCGTTATCGGATAACCACTCTCTTTGCCGATCAACTCTCGTTGAACGTATGTATCCGCATTGCCGCCGTATTTGCGGTCGAAATCGGCTTTGGTGATGAAGTTGTAATAAGCTTTTTCGAAGCCGTTCCGTTTGACGGAGAAAGTCGCTGAGGTGAACGATGCGGTCTTCAGGGCAATATCGACCGTGAGCGACGTATCGTAGTCGGTGCCTGCGGCTTCCGTGTGGAACTCCTTGTATTGCAGGGGACCCAACTTGCCTTCGGCATCGTATGCGAACGAGAAGAAGTAATATTCGCTGCCCGGCGAAAGCCGGTCTGTTTTCCAGGTGCCTTGGAAGTCGGCCGTGATGTCGTAGTCATAGGTCTTCGCATCCAGTCCGGCCTGGACGAATTGTTCCGGGGTGCCTGCGGCTTCGACGTCGGACTTGGTCGCATAGCCGGCATAGTAGGAAACGACGCCGTCCTGTTTTGTCAGGGCGATCTCCAACTCTTTGCCCGCAACCTGCGGTTCGCCCAGCGTGACAGCGGCCTGTCCTGCTCCGAGTTCGTCGCGGGCGGGGATCGTCAGCGGAATTTCGATGATTTCGCCGTAGTCTTCACAGACGACATCGACCCCTTGCCGGACAACGGGAGCGGCGTAGAGAAGGACTTGCTGCGACCGGGTCGAAAGCAGGGTTTTGTTCCACTCTTCGAACGAGGCGGTTTTGAGGCCCGCTGTCAGTGAGGCGACTTCGAGGTAATGGATGAACTGCTCCCGGGAATCGACCTTGAAATGCTCTTCGAAATCGGCGCTGGATTCCGTAAGGTCCGGGTCGAAAATTTTCAGGAAATAGAGCGGGAATTTGCCGGTGTCCACGTCGGCCTTGAGATAGATTCCGTGTGCGGTCGCCACGGCGTCGATCCGTGCGAATGCGGTATAGGCGGGGGTCGTGAACGAATGCGTGGCGGGTTCGGACGGTTCGTCTTTGCCGTTATAGGCTACGACTGTCAATACGTAGTCGGTTTCCGCCTGGAGGCTGCCGACCAGGAAGGTCGATTGCTGTGGCTTTTCGACGACGGTCATTTCGGCTGTTCCGTCGGGGACATCGACCTTGTAGGCGATCCGGACCGCATTGTCGAGTTTCAGGGTGAAGCGGATCGAACTGTGGGTCGTAGCGACCTCTTCGATCGAAACGACGGCGGGGCCGGTCGGAAGGGCTTCGGTTTTGAATGCGTGGGTGACGGGATCGGCGGCCTGCCCGTTTTCGTCATATGCGACGGCGGTGATTTGATAGTCGGTCGCCGCCTCCAGGTTGTCGGTTGTATAGGTGCCGCCTTCGGAGCCGTTTACGAACGTAAGTTCGGCCGTTCCGTCGGGAACATCGACCTTGTAGCCGAAGCGGGCTGCATTGGCGGTTTTCAGGGTAAAGGTTACCGAATTATAGGTGGCTTTCACCTCTTCGATGGAGATGGTTGCCTTGTCGGGATCCGGCGTGGTCGGTTTTTCGGGGGTCGTGAATGTTGCGGTGGCCGGATTCGAAGGGCGCTGGTCGGCGTTATAGGCGATCGCCGTCAGCTTATAAGAGGTTTCGGGGGTCAGGTCGGTTATTTCGACCGTTTTTTCTTCGGAGCTTTCTATCGAAACGAAATCGGCGTCATCCCCCCCCCTCGATCTCGATCTTGTAAGCCATCGAGATAGCATTGGTCGGAATTAATCGAAAAGAAACGTTGTCTGCTTCCGGGGAGAGCTCTGCGATTTCGATGGTTGCAGGAGGAGCTTCCGTCGAAGTGTTGTCATCGCTGCACGCAGCGAGTACGGTGAGTAAAGTTAATCCAGTTAGGAGAAACTTCAGTTGGGCGAAATTCAACATAACATGATTTTTAAGTTAGTAAAAGAGGAGCGCACTATTACAAATATAATAAAAAGAATTGATTTTGCAAATTTTACCGATTTGTTAAATTGTATATTTTAGATTTTTCTCGGTTTGACTTAACCGATTGAGGAATAAACTTTTAGCGAATTATTTGAGAAATAGAGGTAACGATTTGGAAACTGTGCGAATTTCAGCGTTTTGCGTTACTATGCTGTCAAATAACTCTTCTTTCGCAAAGATAGTCAAATAACTTAAAACACTCAACTTATAGCAATAATTTTCTTACTTATGAAGGCTATGGTATATAGCGATTGGCATTTTACGTATGTTCAACGATATTGTTGTATAGATTTCTCAAATTTTGTTCTCTAACTTTGGGTTTTAATTGGCATTGCCATACAACAGATACTCGATAGCCAAGCCTTTCTAATTCTTGCGTTTTACGTTTGTCCCTTTCTAAATTATCCGCAATCTTCTTCTCCCAATATTCCAAATTCGTAGATGGTAAATGAGCATATTTACATCCTTGATGTCCATGCCAAAAACAACCATTCACGAATATTACAGCTTTGTACTTTTGAAGAACGATATCCGGAGTTCCCGGCAACCGTTTTACATTTTTTCGATATCGCAGACCTTGAGCAAACAGATATTTTCGGACGATCTTTTCCGGTTTTGTTTCCTTTCCTGTGACATGAGACATTATTTCCGAACGCTTTTCTTTACTGACCGTGTCTGCCATCTCTACTTAATAACGATTCGTTCTTTAAGATGATCCATATTTTCTTTACGACTTTTCTTTGCATAGCCGAGCTTGTCGCAAGTCGCTTCTATTTTCTGGCAAAAAATATCGGCATTTAGTTTGGTCATACATAGTTCATCATTCTCGTTTCGTTCCGTACTATGCCATAAAGCTTCATCATTTAAGGGATGTTGCGGTCGGAATGGGGGAATATTAAAGATTCTATTATCTACTTGTGTGATCCAAGATGCTCCGATTTCTGTCATCGCACCCCATGCACTCGGGGTGTTATCACTCGTAACGAATATGACGAAGATTTTTTGATTAGAGTAACTTTCCACAAAGAAATCCCGTAAATAGTTATATATCGATGCAGTCCCTTCGGGAATGCGGCTAATTTCATCGTCGCAACTCGTGTATAAGATATCTTCGGGCGGAATGTTATTAAATACTAAAAATGAGTATATCAAATCAGCTAATGCTTTGTCTTTAGAAGCGTGACTAATCAGTATTTTCTTTTTCTGGGAATCCACTACGGTTTTTAATCCTAAAGCATTAGCATTATTATTGATCGCATCGGATATGATTTGTTCGATCGTTTCTCTCGAAGAATCTGGTGCTAATCGTCCTATACTTTCAGCTGCATTTTCACTCACTATATTTCTGAATGTGTCGACGGCTTCTCTAAATTTTGCTTCTGTATTTTTTTGTTCATTCAATTTACGTTGCTTCTTCTCTCTGTTCTGTTCATTAGAAAACAAACCTCTTTTCCGAAGAATATCCGGAAGTAGAATAGTTCGCACGTATTTTATAACGGCCTCATATCGTGGGTCGTCGGACTTATAGCCTTGCCTATTGCTCAATGCCATATCTGGAAGTTCCGATAATTCGAACAAATCGATATATAGTTGTCCGACTACATAAACTTCATTCAATTTATTTTGACCGACTATCGGCAAAATATTGAACTCTCCCATTTTTTTATTCGCATATAGGGATATGAAGTTGTCGGGGAAATCGGTAAGTGCCGCTTTACGCCCTCTTGTAGAAGCGTATGCCCCGATCCATCCCATTATTTTAAGCGTATATTCATGATCATTTCCTGCATTGTCTTTCAGATTGATCGGCTCTGTATACGGCTCTCTATGCTCAACTAATTCAGTTCGTTTTGCCGGATATTGGTTAGGAATATTTTTTGCTAAATCGGAAAAGTCATCCCCTAAAGATATAAATGCACATAACTCTTTTGCAATATTTTCGTCAAAGGTGTCTATTGTAACTGTTTCATTGCCTCTGATTATGTGTATTTTGAAATTATCGTTGACTAATGGGAATATTTTTAACAAATTCCGTTTAACCGAATCCATAGATTTATTCAATCTGTATTGAGGATTCCTCATTACGATCGCTGTTCCATGCTCTTGAATATATACGAATTTTATATCATCATCGGCAATAGGTCGTAACTTATTCCCGTCTATCGGTCTACGAGATAAAACGAAACCGGATTTCTCGTTATCGCTGATAGTCATTACATCAACGGATTCGGAAACAGACAATGCCGCCAACTTACCAACGCCTTTTCGTCCCATTTTTCGTCTCTCTCCGGAACGTGTCATAGATTCTTCTTCTTTAACTCGAGAGACACCGGCTACGTTCAAGAACTTCTTTACTTCTCCATTCTGATAAGACATACCATGCCCATCATCCTCGATTCTGATATCGTCTTTATTAGAAATGATATATACATTATGTGCATCTGCATCATACGCATTAGCAACAAGTTCGGCCAATACATAATAAATATTCGTATAAAGATTCGGTCCCAACAACTCTAAAATCCGAGGATCGACATTAAGCTGATATTCTTTCATATAAATATTCATGGAGTTAGTTGACAATTCGCGTCAAATGGCATATAATACTCTCGGCTATGACTTCTCCCAGTCTCGGTGGAACGGCATTGCCGATATATCTCGATGCTTTGGTAATAGCGACATACTCTTCGTCAGCGAAAAATTTATACGTCATCGGGAAAGTTTGTATAAGAGCAGCTTCTCTAATGGAAATAGCACGATCTTGTATAGGATGTCCGAATCTGCCGTTGCCTAAACCAGTGCATTGAGTTGTCATAGTAGGGGCTGGTTTTTCCCAAACCATTCTACCGTAGACACTACCAAACGAGCGTCCGTTATCGGTTTTATGACACCGTAATTGTAAATCCTTCGGCCAATCTTTCCAACTGCCTCCGTATGGAGTATGATGAAGACGTTCGAGATTTAATGGCGATAATGCTTTGGCTCTATGCAATGGATCGTTTTTATCGGTTTCTCCGGCTTTGAGTTCGGGTAAATCTCCGATCGTTTCTTTCACCGTCTTGTACTCGTTAGGCTTATGCGTCGGGTTGATCAACTCGATATTTCCCAATCGCGATGCTAATAACACCAATCTTTTCCTAGTTTGCGGTATTCCGTAATCGGGGCAATATACTGGATTTACCCACACATGATATCCTTCATTTTTCAAAAGATTCTCGAAATCGGATAAAACGGGCTTTTCTTTGAAAGATAAGATTTGAGCCACGTTTTCCATCGTAACGATGTCGGGATGAACAGCCTTGACCAATCGTCCGAATTCATATAATAAATCGTATTTATTCGGATCTTTCTTTTTGTTTTTGAATGCATACGACGAAAACGGTTGACAAGGGGCGCATCCTGCCAACACTCTAATAGATCCTTTGCCGTAGGCTGTGCGGATTTCATCCGGAGACACCGTTTTAATATCCTTATATATGAATTTCGCATTGTTGTTCGTTTCATAAGCATACCGGCAGGTCGCATCAATATCATACCCTGCAAGGATATTGAATCCCTTGCTTTTCATCCCGAAGCTCAATCCGCCGATACCGCAAAATAAGTCGATAACTTCAATAGATGGGAGCGATTCGTTTTTGATATTCTTTCCTTTCATAATCCGATTTCAAAAACAGAGTGTGCTCAATTCGACAACCGATCTATTTCGGATTGAATCTGACCTATAACCTCTTTATTGGCAATTTCTCCATCTAAGCTGAATACGATAAACACATTACCGCCATATCGTTCTTTGAACGATTCGAAACTCGCTTTCATTCGCTCAGTCAGCGAATAACTACCGAAATTGGCACTCGCTGTTATCGGTTTGATTTGTATGCCTATGGCTTTATCTCCGATTTTTGCGATATAATCAATATCTCCAGCATGATCCAATTCAGGATCGCTTTCTTCGAAGTTGATATTAGGAAATACTTTAACCAATCCGTCATTGATTACAGACTTTTCTCGTATATAACCGTCATAAGTACGATTTATAGTCAGATTGTATATATAGTCAATGCAGTCCTGTTCTGTCAATTCACGAAAAGCTGCTTCCCATTCCGGAATCACGACTTCCGTAATTTTTGCATACAACCGTTCACCCAATTCATGGAGACTTTCGACTGTGATTTTCGTCGGATTTTTTCCTGCGGTATGAGCATTTTCGAAATACCATGATTGCCATTCATCGAACGAAGAAGGTTGGCAATCGCGAATAAGAGCCATTACAGCACCTACTTTATTCGGACGGGATAATTGGTATGTTTGGCAAGCGTAGTTCAGCACGCGTTCCTTTTTCCCGAAATTCATTGAATATCTATCCATAACGTTATAGGTTTATCAGTTTCTCGAATTTGTTTTTATATTTGAAATCAAAAGAATAGTCCACGTCTGCCAAACCGTTTTTCAGCATATGTGCATTTATAAAAGTTTTGTTGTCTAAGTATAAGTAGCACAACAACAAATCTTTATCATCATACTTTATGGCATCGTAACGTAAAAAGACCTTCCTTCCTTTTGTCTTTTCCGCAAGAAATCTTGTCGCATTACCATTGACAGATGGCTTTTCTTTGATTCCGAGCAGTCGTATGGTAAGTCCATTGTTCAATACAATAGTATTTGGTGACAAGATCGTTTTTACAGAAAAATACTCTTCCCGTTCTTTCTTGTCTTTATCTATCCGTGAACCGAATTGCAACTTCTTAATCTCGATTTTGCTTTCCATTTTGTGTGGGTCACTGAATATATAAGGCAAAGTTTTCTTCTTTTCGTCCATGTCGAAAACAGATCTATCGTTGCTGTATCTATATTCTACATTGCCGAACGAAAAGGATGAAGCGACCTTTTCCTCATAGTATTTTTTATAATCGGGATTTATTTCATACCCGATAGAATTACGTTGCAGATTACGCGCTGCCAAAGCCGTAGTCCCGCTACCCATGAATGGATCGAATACCGTTTCTCCAGCAAAAGAGAACATTTTTATCAAACGGTGCGGCAATTCTTCAGGAAATACCGCAATGTGTCCGTCTTGTTTAGCCCCGACGAAATTCCAATGGGAAGCAAAAAATGTATTCCATTCATCTTTTGTCATTTCCGAACATTGCTTTTGCTCAATAGCGGGAACGGGAGCCTTACCTTGTTTTTTGAAAATTAGGATAAATTCGTAATCTATTTTCAAAATACCGTTTCGAGGATAAGGAAAACTACCCATAACAGCTCCTCCCCCTGTCGTATTCATCGTTGTTTGCTTCTGCCAAATTACGGCTCCCATATAATCCATTCCGAGAGCTTCGCAAAAACGTATGATTTCGGTTCTTATGGGAATCACTTTATAACGTCCGTAATAGACGGAACGAGCGAATTGGTCTCCTATATTTATGCACAAACGGCAACCGTCATGCAATACTCGATTGCACTCCGCCCAGACCATATTCAGATTGTTGATATAACTTTCGTAACTATCATGAAATCCAATTTGCCCATCACTCCCATAATCTTTCAATTGCCAATACGGGGGCGACGTAATGATCAGATGGACGGATTTGTCCGGCATAAGAGAAAGATTCCTACTATCTCCGTTAATAAGCGTGTGTATAGTCTTTATTTCCATTTCTATTGTCAATTATAGTCTTCAATGCTTTATCTGCAATGTTTTTATCGTCTCCGATAATTGCATTTATCTTATCCGCAATCCAAAGGCTCAACAACTCTTCCCGTTCGATATTCAAGATATCCGAAAGCAATACCACTTGCTCCTTTTTAGCTTGCCTGCCTCCGCGTTCTATTCGGCTATACATAGGGACATCTATATTCAAAGCCGAAGCCAATTGCTTTTGCAACAATCCGCTTCGGACTCTGGCCGCTTTGATCTTTTGAGCGAATAACATTCGAATATTTTTTCAATTTGTCATTATTTGGCAAATTTACTACTTCTATTTCGTTTATGCACTATAGCAAGCCAATAATTTGGTTGACTTAAATATAGCGATTGTAGTACAGCTAATTATTTAGCTATTTCCATTTAAATTCCCCTACCTTTCCTTTGCGGTTGTATTGGTCGGCGTATGTTCTGCCTTAACTTCTCGAACTGTTCCTTGAACCATTCGGCAATGGGCTTTCGGTCGATGGCAAGAACCAGTTTCGTCCCGTCGGTGGGGTCTTTCAGCACTTGAAACCCTGCCTTTTCGGTCGTGAATTTCCGTCCGTGTTCCTCCGAATAGAGTTCCCCCGCATACTCCAACGGCTTTCCCTTGACGAGCGTTGCGGTCTGCCTTTCATCGAACCCGACAAGGCGGCAGAGGTTTTCGATACGGAGCATTTCACGGAAATAGGGAAACCATGCC
>OGOS01001606.1_pt1 | contig 13919 bp, 10 predicted proteins | sample 1552701 | NCBI WGS metagenome assembly OGOS01 (sample SAMEA2580128, study PRJEB22360) | human gut metagenome | biome: human gut; feature: human-associated habitat; material: faeces | place: Denmark | collected 2008/2010
TATGAATGTGAACCATGTGGATATATTTATGATCCGGCAGTAGGAGATCCAGACGGAGGTATCGCTCCAGGAACTGCATTTGAGGATATGGCAAAGCAGAGACTTTTATGGCACGATATGAATCCTGAAAAGGTTGATAACAGATGATGTAAAGCTGGTAACAGATTAGTTATAAGGCTATTAAGATAGTTAGTTATATTAAATTAGATTAAAGCTGGAAGTATATGCTTAATATAGCGCAATTTTATTTAATTAATAAGTCTGCGTAATATTGGCATATACTTCCAGCTTGTTTCTTAATTATGTGTTTATTTCAAGTTGCTTCGAAATGTATAAATTTTGGATTATTAACCTGCAATTTTAAAGATAATTTAACAATATTTAACAACAAAACTTAATGAATATATTGATATTGTAAAAACATAGTGATAATATATATTTAAATATTTAAGATACGATCAATTGAATATTTAATGTGTAGAAGAACGGAGGAATAATATGAGCAAGGAACACACAGAGAAAAATGCTGCAGTCGAGGGGTTCAGAAATAAACAACTGACCTATAAGATTTCAGTAGCAGTGGGTATATTATTAGTTGCCTGCCTTACGGTTATGATTGCAATTAGTGCAACAATTGCAGCTAAGTTTATGAATAGTAGTATAAGTGGTGAGTTTGATGGAATTGCACAGCAGAATGGTGTATCAGTACAGGAGGTACTTGACAGAGCCTCAGATGTTGCTAATATTCTTCAGAATTATATTACGGAACGTTATGATGATTATGCTAAGACCGGATATACTGGAGAGACAGTTAAGAGTGAAGTATATGATGTACAGTTACAGAAGATGAACAAAGAGATTGAGCAGTTTATGATCAGCGTAGCCAATACATCTGTAACATCAAGTGAAGGCATTGCAGGTGTTGGTGTATTCTTTGAGCCTAATGCTTTTGACCCTGCTATTAAAGATTATACAATCTATGTAAGTGAATCAGATGCACAGAGTGGAAAGGTACAAAGCTATGGTGAGTATTCAAGCTATGGTTCAAAGGACTATTACAAGAATGCAGCAGCTTCACAGCAGAGCAGTTTTACAAGTCCATATAAGGATCAGGGCATCAATATGGTAAGTGCATCTTTTCCAATTGTATATCATGGTAAGACACAGGGTGTAATTCTTGTAGATATTAATGTTGATACATTCAGCGGACTCCGTTCAACAGACGATAAGTACAATACAATGTATGTAGATGTACTTATGGGTGATGGTACATTTGTATATGACAGCGAATCAGATGAATATGTTGGAAAGAAGTTAAGCGATGTTTTACCAGCTAAAGAATATGCCAAGATACAAAAGGGCATTGATACAGGAAGCAGTTTCAGTGTAACAACTAAGAAGGATGATGGTTCTAAGGTTGAAAGATATTATGCACCTATTAAAGCTGTTAATCAGACCTGGTGGGCAGCAAGTGCATTAAATAAGACAGATCTTGAGCGTAATACGATTATTCTTGTAGTGTTTATGATTGTTATTTCGATTATAACTTTAGTAATTATAATTGTTATCAGCAATAAGCTTATTAAGAAGTACATTAAGCCTATAGATGATGTAGTTGCAGTAGCGGACCAGCTTGCGATGGGAGATTTCTCAGTTAATATTAAGAAGAATTATAATGATGAAATTGGTCAGCTTGCTGAGAAGTTTGATAATATGGCGGGAAGATTAAGTGCAATAATTAAAGACCTAACACGAGGTTTAAAAGAGATGGCAGGTGGTAACTTTAATATATCACCTAATGTAGAACACATCGGTGACTTTAAGGACATTGAAGTTGCTTTAGTAAAAGTTATAACAGATCTTTCATCAACTCTTTCAGAGATTAATGGTGTTGCAGATATGGTAGCTTCCAATGCAAGCCAGCTTTCAGATGGTGCACAGGCAATTACTGAGGGTGCAACGGATCAGGCAAGTTCAGTACAGGAATTACAGAGTACAATTGCTAATGTAGCTGATCAGGTTGATATGAATGCACATAATGCTAATAAGGCTAATGAAATGGCTAAAGCTGTTGGTGACCAGATTATTGAAAGTAATAATCAGGTACAGCAGATAGTTCACGCTATGGAAGTTATCACAGAGAATTCTAAGCATATCAGCAGTATTATTAATACAATTGATGAGATTGCCTCAAGTACTAACCTTCTTGCACTTAACGCTTCGATTGAAGCTGCAAGAGCAGGTGAAGAAGGAAGAGGCTTCGCAGTTGTTGCAACACAGGTTGGTAATCTTGCAGCACAGAGTGCAGATGCGGCTAAGAGCTCTGGTGAACTTATAGTTCAGGCAATTAATGCAGTTGAAGAGGGCAAGGGAATGGTTGATGATGCAGCTGCTAAGCTTATGGAGTCAGTTGAGAAGACTAAAGAACTTGTTGAGAATATCGAGCAGATTTCAGTTGCTTCAGAACAGCAGGCTGAATCATTAAAGCAGGTATCAGAAGCAGCAAGCCAGATAGCAGCTGTAGTAGAAGAGAATACAGCTATGGCTGAGGAAAGTTCTGCAAGCAGTGAGGAACTTGCTTCACAGGCGGACAGATTAAAAGAATTAGTTAGTGCATTTAAGCTTATGAAGTAATATAAAAAGCTGCCACTTTTAGCGGATTGACCGTTAAAAGTGGCTTTTTTTATGTCCTTGCACAGTATTTTTTTGATTAATTATGTGATTAGATATTGATTTCTATGATAAATGGTTATATTATATATATAACGTAGTAATCAATACTATGTAATATGAAGATAATTACAGCACATATTAAGAAAGCGTGTGCAGAAAAGAGGATTATTATGGAAAAGATTAAGAAAAATGTATCTAACATAAAGATAAAAGACCCAGGAAGTGCAATAACACATTTTATAGCAATGCTTATGGCGTTATTTGCTGCAACACCGCTTATAATTAAGGCATTGTCAGCACCTGATACAATACATGTTATTTCACTTTCAATATTTATAGGAACAATGATTTTGCTGTATGCTGCAAGTACAACTTATCATACAGTTAATGCAACACCTGGAATTAATAAAATATTAAAGAAGTTAGACCATTGTATGATATCGGTTATGATAGCGGGTTCCTATACTCCTGTATGCTTAGTTGTCCTTCATAACAAGACAGGATATGCACTGTTAGCACTAGTATGGGGAATTGCAATAGTTGGTATTATCTTTAAATTATGCTGGGTAACCTGTCCTAAGTGGATATCATCAGTTCTTTATATTGTTATGGGCTGGGCGTGTGTATTATCATTTACACAGATAATAAATGCACTTCCAACAGCGGCATTTGCGTGGTTGTTAGCAGGTGGAATAATATATACAATCGGTGGCGTCATATATGCACTTAAGCTTAAGGTGTTTAATGCCAACCATAAGTATTTTGGTTCTCACGAGATATTTCATCTGTTTGTTATGGCAGGAAGCATATGCCACTTTATTATGATGTTTAATTATGTGGCTGTAATGCCTTTAAAGTAGTAAGTTCTTTTAAAAATACACACAAATTATGGAAATAGAATTTTATATGTGTTATCCTCTATAATCGGGTCTGTAACTATTGTTGCAGACCCGATTACAGGTTGTCAGACCAACGAACGGAGGATTAATATGTTATTTTCAGATGTCGATGCAATTGCTAAGGCAGCATCGAATAAGGCAGAGTTATGCAACAACCATTTCGGAAAGTATTTTATGCGCTCTATTATGGCAGGCTTCTATATTGTTGTTGCAACAATTTTATCGAATGTGAGTGCGGCAGTACTGCTTCCAACTTATCCACAGTTTGGTAAGCTTTTAGGTGCATTTTTATTCTCAATTGCAATTGTACTCGTCGTATTTATGGGAGGAGAATTATTTACAGGTAATAATTTTGTTATGGCGATTGGCACATACAATAAGACGGTTTCAGTAAGAGATCTAATAAAAGTATGGGTTGTAAGCTATATAGGTAACTTTGCCGGTGCATTTATTCTTTCGGGTTTATTTGTATATAGTAAGGCTTCACACGCAATAATGGTTGATTATTATAACAGTTTTATATATTCTAAGATTTCAGCAGGTTCCATGGAACTTTTAGTAAGGGGGATTCTTTGTAATTTCCTTGTATGTATGGCAGTATTAGTTGGTACTAAGTTAAAGACAGAAAGCGGCAAGCTTATAATAATGTTCTGTATTATTATGGCGTTCGTAGTTGCTGGTTTTGAGCATTGTATTGCTAATATGAGTACATTTTCTATTGGATATATGTTACTTGGTGATATTGGCACAGCTTCTGTTATCAAGAGTATGATTATGGTGACAATCGGAAATATGCTTGGCGGAGCAGTGCTTCTTGGAGTGCCGGTACAGATTATGAAAGCAGAACACTAAAATTAAAGTTATTAATAATGAATAAAGCATGAAAGGATTAGTGAGTTGTATGAAAGAAAATCTTAAAAAGCTTGCAAAGTATTATAAGCCATATTTAGGCACATTTATTATAGATATGATTCTTGCGATGATGTCTGCGGCGGTGGCACTTGTCATACCGCTTGTTGTAAGATATATAACTTCCAAGGTTGCCTATATGCCGGCAGATGAAGCGTCTAAGGCAATATTTACAATAGTTGTGATATTATTCGTGCTTGTTCTTGTGCAGTGGGGGTGTAATTATTATATATCTAATTACGGACACGTTATGGGAGCTAAGATTGAATACGATATGAGGGCTGAGATTTTTAACCACTACCAGAAGCTTTCTTATTCATTTTATGACGACCAGAAGGTTGGACAGTTATTATCAAGGATAACTTCGGATTTATTCGATATAACAGAGCTTTTACACCACGGTCCTGAGAATATAACAATATCACTTATTAAGATTGTAGGTGCACTTGTTATATTAAGCACTATAGATGTAAGGCTTACGCTTACCGCATTTGTGCTTGTGCCTGTTATGCTTGTATTTGCATATTTCCTTAATAAGAAAATGAAGCGTGCATTTAAAAGAAACCGTATCCGCATAGGTGAGATTAATGCACAGATAGAAGATAATCTGTCAGGAATACGTGTTGTTAAATCATTTGCTAATGAGGATATAGAGTGTGGTAAGTTCAAAAAAGGCAATGATTTATTCTTAGAGTCAAAGAAAGACAGCTATCATTATATGGGAATGTACAATGCCGGACTTACAGCATTTACAACTATGATTAATGTAATTGTAATCGCAGTGGGCGGTATAGGAATAACAAGAGGCTGGGTTAATATTACAGACTTCGTAACATTTTTATTGTATATAAATATATTTACGGAGCCGGTAAAGGTACTTATTGATTTTACAGAACAGTTCCAGAATGGTTATTCTGGTTATGAAAGATTTCTTGAGATATTATCAGTTGAACCGGATATAAAGGAAAAGCCAGATGCAGTTGAACTTAAAGACGTTAAGGGTGAGATTACATTCGACAATGTATCTTTTAGATATAAGGACGGAATCGAGGAAGTATTATCAGGAATCAGCTTTAATGTTACACCAGGCAGATATGTGGCACTGGTAGGTCCGTCAGGAGCAGGAAAGACTACATTATGTTCGCTTATACCAAGATTTTATGAGGCGACAGAAGGAAGCATAAGAATTGATGGAAAAGACATTAAAGATGTTACTCTTAAGAGCTTAAGGGATAATATCGGGGTTGTCCAGCAGGACGTATATCTGTTTATGGGAAGCATTAAAGAGAATATACGATACGGAAAGCCAGATGCTACCGATGACGAAGTAATTGCAGCGGCAAAGCTTGCCAATGCACATGAATTTATAGAAGCATTTGAAAATGGATATGACACAGATATAGGACAAAGAGGTGTCAAGTTGTCAGGTGGACAGAAGCAGAGATTATCAATAGCAAGGGTATTTCTTAAAAATCCACCTATACTTATATTTGATGAGGCAACATCAGCACTTGATAATGAAAGTGAGCAGATTGTACAGGAGTCGTTAGAGAAGCTGGCTAAGAATAGAACTACATTTGTTATAGCCCACAGACTTACTACAATAGAAAATGCTGAGGAAATATTTATGCTTACAGATGAGGGGATTAAGGAAAGAGGAACTCACAAGGAGCTTATGGAGTTAGATGGTGAATATGCTCATATGGTTAAAATTCACTCAGCTAACTAGAAAAAGTATTGAAAATGTGTTATACTAATCATAGTTATAACGAAAATGTTAATCGCTGTATATTATTGTATGGCTGATTACAATATATGGAGGATGACGTATATGGAAATGTGGGATATATATGATGCCAACAAAGAAAAGACAGGCAGATTAATGAAAAAGAATGACTGGCAGCTTAAAGATGGAGAATATCATCTTACAGTGTTAGGTGTCATAGAACGTCCGGATGGAAAGTTCCTTATTACACAGCGTGTTATGACTAAGGCGTGGGCTCCTGGCTGGTGGGAAGTATCAGGCGGAGCGGCTCAGGCAGGTGAGGAGTCAATTGATGCAGTAAGACGTGAGGTTCGTGAAGAGACAGGAATTGACGTTACAGATGCCAGAGGTGGATATGTATTCACCTATAAAAGAGAGAATCCTGGCAAGGGCGACAATTATTTTGTAGATGTATACAAGTTCATTAAAGATGTTAAAGATGAGGACATACATATACAGACAGAGGAAGCCTTAGGGTATAAGTTCGTTACCAGAGAAGAGCTTAAACAGATAGCAGCAACAGGAGAATTCCTGCATTATGACAGTATTAAGCAGGTATTTGAAGATTAGATATTGGATTAAGTAAGAATTGCTGTTATTAAGTGAATATTTGTACTTGATTTATAAAATGTATTTATAATAGAAGAAGCACCAGCAGATTTATTCTGATGGTGCTTTTTAGCTATAAGAAGTAATAAAGCTTAAGAAAGGAATGTGGTATGCTTAAATATTTAAAAAAGTATTGGTTCTTTGCTCTGCTTGCACCTGTATTTATGATAGGTGAGGTTTCTATGGACTTGTTACAGCCGGAGCTTATGAGCAGAATAATTGATGACGGTGTATTGGGGCTTAACAATGGCGGGGTTGGCAATCTTAATACAGTAATTACCATCGGGCTTAAAATGATAGGATTTGTGGCACTTGGTGGTATCTGTGGCATTATGTCCGGTGTCTTTGCCAATCTTTGTGCACAGCAGTTTGGTAATGATGTAAGAAAAGCTGTCTTTAAGAGAATTATGGAATTCTCTTTTGAACAGACTGATAAATTCTCCACAGGTTCTTTAATTACAAGGGTTACGAATGATATAACACAGCTTCAGAATTTTGTAATGCAATGCCTGAGAGGTTTTGTGCGTACAAGTATGCTGTTTATCGGTGGTATAGCGTGTATGGTGTCACTTAATATGGAATTTGGAATAATAATTGCGTGTGCACTTCCGTTTGTTGCAGTATGTGTTGTATATTTCATAGCCAAAGCCAATCCTAAGTTCACAGTGTTACAGAAGAAGCTTGATAAGGTTAACAATGTAATGCAGGAAAATGTGTCTGGTGCAAGAGTTGTAAAGGCATATGTCAAGGAAGATTACGAGACAGAAAGATTTGAGAAAGCTAATAATGAGCTTGTTTCAACACAGCTTGATGTGCTTTTACTGCTTTCTTATATGACACCTATTATGAATATTATATTAAATCTTTCAGTTGTTGCGGTTATAAAGGTTGGTGGAATACAGGTAAGTGCAGGAAGTGCAACGCCTGGTAATGTAATGGCGGCGATTACATATTGTTCACAGGTGCTTAATGCGGTTATGCGTATGACGATGATATTTCAGACAGCTTCAAGGGGAATTGCCTCAAAGAAGCGTGTTATGGAGATAATTAACTGTGATCCGGCAATAAAGAGCGGTACATATAATAAAGAAACTGCCGTTAAGGGAAAAGTTGAATTTAAGAATGTGTCATTTGCATATCCAGGTATGGATAATGAAAATGTTATTGAGAACTTTAACCTTGTTATTAATCCGGGTGAAACTATCGGAATACTGGGCGCAACAGGCTGTGGCAAGTCAAGTCTTGTAAATCTTATACCACGTTTTTATGACGTGACTAAGGGGGAAGTACTTATAGATGGTGTCAATGTTAAAGATTATGATTTGCAGGTTTTAAGGGATAAAGTGTCAATAGCATTACAGAAGCCGGAGATATTCAGCACTACAATAGCAGAAAATATTGCGTGGGGTGATGACAGTGCAGACATTGAAAAGATAAGACAAGCCGCTGACATAGCACAGGCAACAGAATTTATTGACAACAGGACAGATGGTATGGATACACAGGTAAGTCAGGGTGGACACAGTCTTTCAGGAGGCCAGAAGCAGAGAGTTGCCATAAGCCGTGCAGTGCTTAAGAATTCAGAGATACTTATATTTGATGATGCTACAAGTGCACTTGATTTAAAGACAGAGGCTGATCTTTATTCAGAGCTGTCGGTAAAGAAATATGATGTAACCAGGATTATAATTGCCCAGAGAATTGCTTCTGTAAAGAATGCAGATAGAATTGTTGTAATGGATAATGGCAGATTAGCAGATGTTGGAAGCCATAGTGAGCTTATAAAGACAAGTGAGATATATAAAGATATTTATGAGTCACAGCTGAAAGGAAATGAATAGAATGGAGCAGAGCAGACAGGCACAGATGAATAATTATAAAGCCTTTGGCAGAAGACCTGGCAACCGCAATCTTACTGTCGAGAAGGCTAAGGACAAGAAGGGTACTTTAAAAAGACTGATAGCATATTTTGCGGCTGAGAAAGCTATGATTATAGGGCTTCTGGCGGCTGTTATCGTTGTAGTAATATGTTCGGTATATGCACCAAAGCTTCAGAGTAATGCAATTGATATTATAGCTTCTGGCAGATTTAAGGAATTAACTCCGATACTTATAACAATGGTGGTTGTATACATAATACATAGTATATGTACATTTTTACAGACCAAGATAAGTGCGGTATTAAGCCAGAATATCGTAAAGAAGATGAGAGAAGATTTATTCAGGCACATAGTTAATCTTCCTGTAAGATACCTTGACAGTAACAGCCACGGAGATATTATGAGCCGTATGACTAACGATATTGAGAATATATCAACAACAGTTTCGCAATCGTTAAGTTCGATGTTCTCAGGTGTATTAACGATTATTGGAACAGTTATAATGATGACTGTATTATGTCCACAGCTTGCACTGTTATCGTGCGTTACTGTAATTCTTACAGTGATTGCAACTAAGTTCTTATCTAAGGCCATGAAGAAGTTCTTTACGAAAAGACAGGTGCTTTTAGGTAATCTTAATGGAACGGTTGAGGAGATGGTTACAGGTTATAAGTCAGTTGTTGCATATAACAGGCAGGAAAATGTCATAAAAGACTTTAACAGTGTGTCGGATGAGCTTACAAGGGTTGGAATTATAGCAGAGATTCTTGGCGGTTCAATGGGACCAGTTATGAATGTAATCAACAATATAAGCTTTGTTATTATTGCGGCATTTGGCGGATATTTTGCCATTAACCATATTATATCTATCGGTGTTATATCAGCATTTATCGTATATGCGAAGCAGTTCGGAAGACCAATTGATGAGCTTGCACAGATATATGGACAGATACAGACCGCCATAGCGGGTGCAGAGAGAGTGTTTGCAGTTATGGACGAACCGCTTGAAGATAAGAGTGGTGATAAGAATATGGATAAGCTTGAGGGCGTTATTAAGTTTAAAGATGTCAATTTCTCATATACCAAGGACAAGCAGGTGTTATATGACTTTAATCTTCAAGTTAAGGCAGGACAGAAGGTGGCACTTGTAGGCTCAACAGGAAGCGGAAAGACAACAGTTGTCAATCTTCTGATGAGATTTTATGATGTTGACAGCGGAGAGATATTAATAGATGATGTTAATATCAAGGAAATAGATTGTGCCACACTCCGTAAGAATACAGCGATTGTATTGCAGGATACTGTGTTATTTGCTGATACAATAAAGAATAATCTTAAGTATTCTAACGAAGCGGCAACTGATGAGCAGATGTATGCCGCTGCGGCCATGAGCAACTGCGATACTATGATTAATAAAATGCCATTAAAATACGATACAGAGCTTATGGCAGAGGGTGAGAATATATCACAGGGACAAAGACAGCTTTTATCAATAGCAAGAGCATTTCTTGCACAGCCTAAGATCCTTATATTGGACGAGGCGACATCTAACGTGGATACAAGAACTGAAAAGCATATTCATGATGCAATGCTTAAGCTTATGGAGAACAGGACAAGTCTTATAATAGCTCATAGATTGTCTACAATACAGGATGCTGACATAATCGTTGTTATGGATGAGGGACATATAGTTGAAGCAGGCAATCATAAAGAACTTCTTAACAAAATGGGAAGATATTATAAATTATATATGACACAGTTTGCAGGACAGACAATATAGGTGTATAATTATCTATTACATAAGATTTGTGATGATGCACAGATTGAATTATAGATAATATATGCAGGAATGGTGATGGTATGCGTACAGAGAAAAAATCAAGCATAAAAAATAGTGCAACAAGGTTGATACTGATAGGGCTTCTTGTTCTTATACAGACTGGCTGGATGATATTTTTAATGATGAAGCTGAATACATATTCAACTGCCATAACATTGCTTCTTACATTTATAGCAATGTTTATTGCCCTTAAAATATTTGGAACACACGTTAATGCGGCACAGAAAATGCCCTGGCTTATCGTAATAACTGCAGTTCCGTTTTTTGGAATATGTATATATCTGCTATTTGGACGTTCTATTGTAACTAAAGGTGTTAGACGTTCATTTAATAATATTGAAACGAATGTGCTTACCCTCTTAAAGCAGGATAAGGGCATAATAGATGATATAGCCAGCAAGGACAAGGGCGTAGCTAACCAGTGCAGATATATAAGCAATACAGCAAGATATCCTGTATACAGCAATACAGATGTAAAATATTATCCAACTACTGATGTAAGCTTTGAGGCACAGCTTGTTGAACTTGAAAAGGCAGAGCATTTTATATTTATGGAATATCACGCTATTGAAGATGCTGAAAGCTTTGCAAGGCTTAAGCATATCCTTGAAAATAAGGCACAGAGCGGTGTGGAGGTAAGAATATTCTATGACGATTTAGGAAGTATTTTTTTCCTTAATAAAGAGTTCATAAAACAGATGAGGCAGAAGGGCATACAGTGCCGTGTATTCAATCCACTTAAAGTTATTGTAAATATGTTTATGAATAACAGGGATCACAGGAAGATAACCGTTATTGACGGCAAGGTAGGCTTTACAGGTGGATATAATCTTGCAGATGAGTATTTTAATATAACACACCCATATGGTTACTGGAAGGACACAGGAATTAAGCTTCAGGGTGATGCGGTAAAGAGTCTCACAGCAAGCTTTCTTACTATGTGGAATGCCATAGAACATACTGATAATGATTATAATAAATATCTTGATGCGACAGATGGTACATATAAGGCAGTTATGAAAGACTGTTATGTACAGCCATATTCAGATAATCCATTAGGACAGGACAGAATTGGTGAGGACGTGTACCTTAATATTCTAAAAAATGCCAAGGACTATGTGTATATCACAACTCCGTATCTTATTATCACTGATGAGATGGAAAGAGAGTTAAGGCTTGCGGTTAAGAGAGGTGTTGATGTAAGAATTGTCACACCGGGAATACCAGATAAGAAGCTTGTATACAGAATTACAAGGTCTTATTATGAGCCACTGTGTTCGGCTGGCGTGAGAATATATGAGTATACACCAGGATTCTGTCACGCTAAGCAGTGGGTATGTGATGATGAAGTATCTGTTGTTGGCACAATCAATATGGACTACAGAAGCTTATATCTTCATTTTGAAAATGCAGTATTTATATATAATAAAGCGACGGCATTAAGTGTAAAGCAGGATATGTTAAATAACTTTGAGGCAGGACACGAAGTGACAGCTGATTATACTAAAGATGTTATTAAGCCATTAAGACTTGGGGTATGTATGTTAAGAATGATATCGCCTTTATTGTAAAATACTTGCAACAAATGTAAAATAATATATAATATTAGTGGCAAATTACATTTATCATTATAAGTGGTTAGATAATAAGTAAGAACAACATTTTGTGTCTATTGTTAGTACCTGGAGGAGGAACAGTGAGAGAAGAATTAGTAGCCGTAAAAGTTGACCACCCATTGGGAAGTACAGACGAGGATAACCCCTCGGTTGTGTATCCGATTAATGTCGGATACGTTATCAATGATAAGGATCTGGAATTCAAACCGGTAACAGATGACCAGAGAGTGTATCTTGTAGGTGTTGATGTTGCTGTTGATGAATATTCAGGTGTTCTTATTGCAGTTGCAAGAAGGAGAGATGATTCAGGAACAGTGTGGGTCGTTGCACCTGAGAACATATTATATACCAAACAGCAGATAGAAGAAATGATATATTTTAAGGAGCAGTATTATGACAGCTTCATTGAAATGGTCGATGAGGAGATGTGGGACGCTTATGATGCCAATGAGAATAAGTTAGGTTTTGAAGTTCGCAGAAGTATGGCAAAGTCACTTCCAGAAGGCGTGTACCACATAGTTGTTATGGTGTATACAGTTACAAAGACAGGAAAGGTGCTTACAACGCAGAGGTCGCGTAACAAGACGAATTCTTTAAAATGGGAAGTTACAGGAGGTTCTATTATCAGCGGTGAAACACCTAGGACTGGAGCGGTAAGGGAGCTTCTGGAAGAAACGGGAATTAAGAAATCGCCAGAGGATTTAATTGAACTTTATAGGTATACTGATGATGCAAGACATTGTATATATTATGGTTATCTTAATGTATGTGATGATGAGGAACACGTTAAATTACAGCAGGGTGAAACTATGGACTATATGTATATGCCATATGAGGAATTCATTGATTTCATAATGTCAGAGAGGTTCATTCCGTCAGAACAGAGGCGTTTTAAACTTCATAGTGAGCATATAGTAAAGCAGATTAAGCAGGCTTGTATGGTACAGTAATAAATTTAATATAATCAGAAGGGAGAGTCATATGTCATTTAAGGAACTTGTATTAAAGAACCGTTCATATAGACGTTTTTTTGAGAATAAGAAAATAGAAAAGGACGAGCTTGTAAATCTTGTTGATATAGCAAGAAATACAGCTTCAGGTGCTAACAACCAGCCTTTAAGATATAAGGTTGTGTGTGATGAGGAAAGCAATAAAAAAGTGTTTGACACATTAAAATGGGCAGGTGCGCTTCCAGACTGGGATGGTCCTGTTGAGGGTGAAAGACCAGCAGGCTACATAATAATATGCAGTGCTTCAAGCGTATCAGCACCAAGAGATGAGGGAATAGCGGCACAGACAATACTTCTTGCCGCCAATGAGGTTAATCTTGGAGGCTGTATGTTTGCAAGTGTTAATATTCCTAAGCTTAACGAAGAACTTTCAATTCCAGAGGGTATGACAGCAAGACTTGTTATTGCATTGGGATATCCTAAGGAACAGGTTGTTATTGATGAAGTATCTGAGGGAGCGAATCTTAAGTATTACAGAGATGACAATCAGGTTCATCACGTACCTAAGTTAAAGTTAGAAAATGTATTATTATAAATTATAAGGAGAATGCAGAGTTTAAGCCTTTGCTTGGATTAACAGGAAACAGGCTTACATTCTGTGAATAGTTATAAAGAAACAGGCGGGATATTAAATCCCGCCTGTTTCTTTGCTTAGTGAATAATTGTTACTATAACTGAGTAATCAGTATAATTTAATCTTTTGTTGCTAATTCCCAAA
>OGOS01001612.1_pt1 | contig 13868 bp, 10 predicted proteins | sample 1552701 | NCBI WGS metagenome assembly OGOS01 (sample SAMEA2580128, study PRJEB22360) | human gut metagenome | biome: human gut; feature: human-associated habitat; material: faeces | place: Denmark | collected 2008/2010
ACAGACTGAAGCCAACACAGCTTCATGTGCGATTATGTATCAGCCAAAAGCACCGAAAGAATTAATGAAATACAGGAGAAACAAGTAATAGAAAAATGTACAGATACAGTAGTTGATTGGATGATCCGGTGTAATGCGATAAACGAGGCGGATAAGGAACTTTACAAGTATGCATTATATAGTTTTTTTCTATTGGTATCACCACTTATCCTTGCAGGAGTTATTGGCTTTGGCTTGGGAAGCGTAAAACACGGAGTTGCTCTTATTTTTCCGTTTGTGGTTCTGAGAAAATTTAGTGGTGGTTATCATGCAAAAAATTTGCACACTTGTATTCTTGAATCTGGTTTTCTATTGTTTCTGTGCATAATGTTATCAATGCATGTGCAATGTGATTTGAAGTTGGCAATAGCTACAGTTATTGCGTCTGTGAGCCTGATTACATTTAGTCCAATAGACAGTGAAAACAGAAGACTTGATACTAACGAGAAAAGGACATATAAAAAAACAACAGTGTTCTTCGTGATACTGTTTGGGCTGTTAGATATAGCTTTATTTTTGCTGGGAAAGTACATCTATACAATCTGTTTTTCTGTTGGGATATTACTGACAGCAGGCTTACAAGTACCTTGTATCGTAAAGAAAATGTGTAAATCGACCAAAAACAGACTGTAAATGTCGTTTGGTGCAAAAGGGGTTGAAATCATGGCAAAAATAAAGATAATAAAGTTTGTCATTGATTTGATCAAAGTTCTTTATTTACAGTTAATTCAGTTTGTTCATTGAAAGGGAGTGGATTCCAATGGGACAATGATAGAATTCTATCACTTTAAATTGAGTAGTTCGGTTCGGAGTAGTTAAACGGACATAATGGAGGTAAAAGATTAAAATGACACATAAGAAAGAAGTTGTTTTTAGCTTGTTGTTTGTAATAATGGTGTTATGTACAGGCTGCAGTGATAAAGATAATGGAGATACGTCTAAAAATAACAGGACTTCAGGAGAATCATTTGTTCAAGAAGAAACTATTGAGAGTACTGACAATACAGACAATGCAGACGGCAGCTCGGCACCAACGCCAGAACTGAAAACGCCCCGAACGAAAAAGGAATTGGAAGATGCGCTTGGTACAGTGAATGAGTCGGGAAAATGGACGCCACCAGCCGGTTCTCATATAGATCCCAAAACAGGTAATATACTGAATAAAGATGGGGTCGTGGTTGGAACTACGCAGGAACCTTATAGTAAAGCACGTCCAGGTTCTCAAGGATGATGATATGGTGTAAAAAAATTATGGGAGGAAAAGATTATGAAGTATATGAGAAAAAACTCATTTGTAGTGTGTTTGGTCATAAGTGCAATTCTTTTGACAAGTTCATTTGCAATGCCGGTGCTTGCTGCGGAAAATACAGGAATTGAAACAAGCTCTGTCACGAGAAGCGTACCGGGATATTACAAGTGCACAGGGTCGGATGTAAATATCAGATCAGGCCCTGGAACACAATATACAATAGTAGGCACATTGAATTATGGCACAAAAGTATATGTATATTCTATCAGTAATGGGTGGGCCAAAATTTCTCTTGGCGGCATTTACCGTTATGTTAGTGCCGATTACCTTCGGGAGCTTTAAGGAAAAACATTTAATATAAACGAGGCATAGGTAAATAGCTGTATGGGCTGCCGCACTGAAAAGTTTGGTGCGGCAGCACTTTTGTTTACTTTTTTAATTGAAACTACAAATGGACAAATTCTAAAAAACGTCCCAAAAACAGTATTCTGTGTTTGGGTTATAAAGACAAATTTAAAATATATAGATATTTCCGGTGGTTCGTGGTATGATAAAAATAGAAACAAAAGTGCTATTTCAAGAAAGGGTGATGGTTATGGCATTGGCACAGGCAACAAAATCCCATGAACCAACTTATACAATCAATGATGCAATGGATGTTCTTTTGTCAAGGCTGGATGAAGCCATTGATGATATGGAAAGTGACAGAGTGCAGATAGTGGAAGAAGCATGGGCAGAAATTGATGCAATATAAGGGGTACGGATGGAAAAAAGAAAATACAAAGTTGTAATTGCCCAGAGCGGCAAGCTGGATGTGAAAGAAAAAAAGAAATATATCCTTCAGCAATTTAAATACCGGGAGTATGCAGAGGATTTTTCCCAAAAGATTAAAAAGCGGTTCTTGCACTTGACACACTTCCTACCAGATATAATACAATAGGCTTCCGATATCGTGGCTATGATATTTACATGAAATATACTGCCTGTTTTTTAACGCCATTGGAATTGTTAGAAAGAAAGATTAAAATAAGAGACACCAGCAATCAATACGCTGATGTCTCTTATTAATATTACCTGATTGTTGATAAATAATTTACTTTGTATCCTGCAGTGCGAGATAACCTTCTTCGCCTGTACGGATCTTAACGACATTTTCAATGTCATATACAAATACTTTACCATCACCAATCTGACCGGTATGGAGGACTGCCTTGGCAGTTTCGATAACTTTCTGTACAGGTACGAGACTTACAACAATCTCAATTTTGACCTTAGGAAGAAGATTCATTTCCATCTCAACACCACGATAGTAGGATGGAGCACCTTTCTGTACACCGCATCCGAGAACGTTCGTAATAGTGATACCTGTAACACCAATCTCGTTCATTGCCTGCATAAATTCATCAAGTTTATTCTGACGAGTGATGATAACAACTTTTGTAAGCTTATGAACGCCTTCTTTCGGAAGTTCAGGAACTGATTCAGCAGGAGCAGAAGGTCTGGCTGTGACAACAGGAGCTTTTATGGAAGTTCCCATAGGAGTCGGAACACCAGCCATTGCGAAACCGTCATAAGCACTTGCAAGACCATGTTCTTTGGAGTCAAGACCTGCGATCTCTTCTTCAGCTGAAACACGAAGTCCGATTGTATGTTTGATTACCTGGAAGATAATTGTCATAGTAACAACAACCCATGCGATTGTGATGATCATACCAGTGAACTGAACACCAAATCCGTGGAAGCCGCCGCCTGTAAGGAGTCCTTTCCAGTCTGTGCCTGATCCGTCTGAGAAAAGACCAACTGCAAGGGTACCGAAAGCACCGTTTAAACCATGAACACCGACAGCACCAACAGGGTCATCAATTTTCAGAACCTTGTCAATAAATTCAATACCAAATACTACGATAAAACCGGAAGCAATACCGATGATTGCTGCGGATGTAGGAGAAACTGTGTCGCATCCTGCTGTAATTGCTACAAGTCCTGCAAGAGAACCATTCAGGGACATGGAAACATCCGGTTTTTTGTAACGTACCCATGTGATGATCATAACAGTTACAGTTGCAACAGCTGCTGAAAGGTTAGTAGTAACGAAGATTTTACCGGCACTTACGATTGCATCGCCTTCCATACTTACTGTGGAAGCACCGTTAAATCCGAACCAGCAGAACCAGAGGATAAATACACCTAAAGCGCCAACTGTAAGGTTGTGTCCCGGGATAGCCTTTGATTTGCCGTCCTTTGTATATTTACCGATACGAGGTCCAAGGATGATGGCACCGATCAGAGCTGCCACACCACCTACCATATGTACTGCACAGGAACCTGCGAAATCGTGGAATCCCATCTGGCTGATAAATCCACCGCCCCAGATCCAGTGTCCGGATACCGGATATACAACAAGACTGATCATAAGGCTGTAGATGCAATAGGAAAGGAACTTGGTACGTTCTGCCATTGCACCGGAAACAATTGTTGCGGATGTTGCACAGAATACTGTCTGGAAGATTAAGAATGCCCAGAAAGGAACTCCGTCAGGAAGCATTCCTGAACCATAGTGTGCTTCTGTGGCAATACCACCGATCTTTCCGATAAATCCATTACCTGCACCAAACATCAGACCGAAGCCGACCAGCCAGAAGACCGGGGTTCCGATACAGAAGTCCATCAGGTTTTTCATAATAATGTTACCTGCGTTTTTGGCTCGTGTGAAGCCTGTTTCTACCATTGCGAATCCGGCCTGCATAAAGAAGACCAGCGCGGCGCCGACCAGCACCCATATTGTGTTTACTGCGGAAAATTCCATAATAATATTCCTCCCTCATAAAAATTTCCTCATATTTTATAAAATGCAAAAAGCGCGATGCCTGGAAATGTAGCCAGTTCATCGCGCTTTTGCGAATATAAAATCCATATTTATAGTGTATTGCATAACTGATGTAATAGAAAAGACATTTCGTATGACTGTATGCAATGCAGTTTAAAATCAAAATTATATGTAAAACAGGAGAACATCAAAATATCGTGTGATTAATGGATGAGGAAATCGATAATGAATTATGAAGTAGAGTTCATAAAGATATTCCCCTGTTATTACCTGTTAATTAAACGGAAAACAGAAGCTTGTCATATGTAGGATATGGAAGCAGTGCATCCGGAATCAGAGTTTCTGCTGCATCTACAGACTTTCTGAGTTCATCCATATCAGAAAGAACAACTGTCTGGTATGCTTTTGCATTAGCCAGAGGATCTTCTGTAGCAAGCGCTTTGGCAGTGTCTGCTTTTAAGGTCTCAAGACCTGTGGAAATCTCATCAGCAAGCTGTGACAGCTCTTTGATCAGTTTTCCTTCAGAAGCTGTGCTGACATCTGAAACAACTGATTTTTTAGCAACAGCAGTAGCTGCAACTTTGTCGATATATGCGAATACAGATGGAAGGAAATCCTTCTGTACCATTTCAACCATAGTATTGGACTCAATGTTAAGAATCTTGGAATAGGATTCCAGCCAGATCTCATAACGGGATTCAATTTCTTCTTTTGTGAAGATATGATATTTGGTAAAGAGTTCAATATTCTTGTCTGCGATCCACTGAGGAAGAGCATCCGGTGTAGATTTCAGGTTAAAGAGACCTCGTTTCTCAGCTTCTTCGATCCATTCGTCTGTATAACCGTTTCCGTTAAAGATAACACATTTATGATCAATAATTGTCTTCTTGATCAGTTCGTGGATTGCATCCTCCATCTTGTCTTCCGGTACATCCTTTAACTGTTCTGCAAACTGGTGAACACACTCAGCAACAGCAGTGTTTAAAATAATGTTCGGGTTTGCAACAGAAGCTTCGGAACCAAGCATACGGAATTCGAATTTGTTACCTGTAAATGCGAATGGTGAAGTACGGTTTCTGTCTGTATTGTCTTTTACGAAATGTGGAAGTACTTTTGCACCGATATCCATCTGGACTGCGCGGCTTCCTGCAAAATATTCGTCATTTTCGATAGATTTTAATACTTCTGTCAGTTCATCACCGAGGAATACGGATACAACAGCAGGCGGAGCCTCGTTTGCACCAAGACGGTGATCATTTCCTGCACTTGCTACAGAAATACGAAGTACATCTGCGTATTCATCAACTGCTTTGATAACAGCTGTCAGGAAAATCAGGAACTGTGTATTTTCAGCAGGTGTTTTTCCCGGATCAAGGATATTTACACCGGTATCTGTAATCATAGACCAGTTGTTGTGTTTACCACTTCCGTTGATTCCCTCAAATGGTTTCTCGTGAAGAAGGCATACAAGTCCGTGCTTGTCGGCAACTTTCTTCATTACTTCCATTGTTAACTGGTTGTGGTCAACCGCAACGTTTGTTGTATCGAATACAGGAGCCAGCTCATGCTGTGCAGGAGCAACTTCGTTATGTTTTGTTTTGGCAGGAATACCAAGTTTCCAGAGCTCTACATCCAGGTCATGCATATAAGCTGCGACACGAGGTTTCAGAGCACCGAAGTAATGATCTTCCATTTCCTGGCCCTTAGGAGCAGGAGCACCGATCAGTGTACGTCCGCAGAATACAAGGTCTTTTCTCTGTTTGTATAATTCCTTGTCTACCAGGAAGTATTCCTGTTCAGGACCTACAGTTGTATTTACGTGTTTGATATCTTTATTTCCTATTATATGGAGAAGGTTTGTAGCTTCTTTATCAAGTGTCTGCATGGAACGAAGGAGAGGAGTCTTTTTATCAAGAGCTTCTCCGCTGTAGGAGCAGAATGCTGTAGGAATGTAAAGGGTTCCGTCTTTGATGAATGCCGGTGATGTCGGATCCCATGCTGTATATCCTCTTGCCTCGAATGTGGCACGAAGACCGCCTGACGGGAAACTGGAAGCATCCGGCTCACCTTTTACAAGTTCTTTACCTGAGAAATCCATGATCACCTGACCATCTCCTGTAGGAGAAATGAAGCTGTCATGTTTCTCTGCAGTTACGTTTGTCATTGGCTGGAACCAGTGAGTATAATGAGTGGCGCCGTTCTCGGTAGCCCATTCTTTCATTGCAACAGCAACGGAGTTGGCAACATCAAGTTCAAGGTGTGTACCGCTCTCGATTGTTTTCTTTAATGCTTTGTACATGTCTTTTGGCAGTTTACTTCTCATTACTTTGTCGTTGAAGACCAGGCTGCCGTACAGTTCAGGGATATTCTGTGCCATATAGGTACTCTCCTTTCGGTTTGCAATATTTTCTGAATATGTGTAGTGCCGCTGCAGATCACCATTGTGACTGCCTGCGGTTTTCGTCTCATAGAAAATTCCTCATCGAACATTTTCTATGAAACGAAAGTTTTATAAAACGAAAAAGGCGCCCTGGATGAGATCTCTGTAGATCTTTCCAAAGCGCCTTTGCTTTATGTGCTGTACTATAAACGAAATGAAAACAGATGTCAAGCACTTTTTTTGAAAAAATTCAGAAAAAATTTTTGAGATATGGCAAAAAAAGGATAGGTTGACAAATTTGTTTCTATTATTATAATTTGATTTTGGAACCCACCAAACATAAGAAAACAATGTCAGCGGGTTTTGAAAGTAAAGTTAAAGTCAGACAAGAGAATACGATCGGAGGAAATCAGATGGCTGGAATAAAAGAAGAGTGCGGCGTCTTTGGAATTTATGATCTGGATGGCGGCAATGTAGTTCCGTCCATATATTATGGACTGACTTCCCTGCAGCACAGAGGACAGGAATCCTGCGGACTTGCAGTTTCTGATACTAAGGGAGAGCGTGGAAATGTGAAGTTTCATAAGGATCTGGGACTTGTAAGTGAAGTTCTCAGACAGGATGTTGTCCGTAAATATGAGGGGGATATTGGTATTGGTCATGTAAGATATTCCACAACAGGAGCTTCTGTTGCAGAGAATGCACAGCCCCTTGTTTTGTCTTATGTAAAGGGAACTCTTGCACTTGCACATAACGGAAATCTGGTTAATACACCGGAACTGAAATGGGAACTGATCCAGAATGGAGCGATTTTCCATACAACTACAGATTCAGAGGTTATTGCGTTCCATATCGCAAGAGAACGTGTGCATTCTAAAACAGTAGAAGAGGCAGTGTTAAAGACTGCAAAGAAGATCAAAGGTGCATATGGTCTGGTAGTTATGAGCCCGAGAAAACTGATCGCAGTCCGCGACCCATATGGACTGAAACCATTGTGTCTCGGTAAAAGAGGAAATGCTTATGTTATTGCTTCTGAGAGCTGTGCTCTGACATCTGTAAGTGCGGAATTTATCCGTGACATTGAGCCGGGTGAGATTCTTACGATCACAAAAGACGGACTGAAGTCAAATAAAGAGCTTGCGTCTGCTGCTGCAAAACGCGCGCATTGTGTGTTTGAGTATATATATTTTGCAAGACTTGACAGTACCATTGATGGGGTGAAGGTCTATGATGCCAGAATCCGCGGTGGTAAATCTCTTGCCAAGTCTTATCCTGTAGAGGCAGATCTTGTAACAGGTGTACCGGAGTCCGGACTCCCTGCTGCAAAGGGATATTCCGAAGCATCAGGAATCCCGTTTGCATTTGCGTTCTATAAAAACAGCTATATTGGAAGAACATTTATCAAACCGACTCAGGAAGAACGTGAGTCCAGTGTTCATCTGAAACTGAGTGTGCTGGAATCTGTTGTAAAAGATAAGAGGATTGTTCTGGTGGATGATTCTATTGTTCGTGGAACAACCATTGCAAACCTGATCCACATGTTAAAAGAGGCGGGAGCAAAGGAAGTGCACGTACGTATCAGTTCACCGCCATTTTTACATCCATGCTATTTCGGAACGGATGTGCCGTCAAATGATCAGCTCATTGCAGCCAGCCACAGCACAGAGGAAATCTGTAAAATGATCGGAGCAGATTCTCTTGGCTACATGCAGACAGATTATCTGGAAGGAATGGCGGGCGGCCTGCCCTTATGTAAGGCATGCTTCGATGGAAATTATCCGATGGAGATTCCGGATTATACAAATGCGGAGTTTGCAGATATTGTGAAGTGTTAAGTCGCAAAAATTCATAAAAAATGCAGAAACCTGTCGATGATATATGGAATCAATCTCACATAATGGTAAAACCAATATAGGATGAAGTCATACATAATGTATAAAATAATGCTGTGAAAACATATATAAACGAACAAAATGCACAATAGAACCCCTGCGCTTTATGAAAATTGGATAAATTTAAAAACTTGACAAATTCTGAAATGTGGAACATAATATGGGCGTCTGATAGAAAAAAACAAAGAATGTTTTCAGAAAGGGTGATCACGATGTCACAGAGTAAAATCAAGTTAAATGCAACTGAAGAGGTGCAGGAATTTGTGAATGCTGCAAGCAGATGTGATTTTGATATTGATGTTTATTACAACAGATTTTTAATTGATGCCAAATCAATCCTTGGTGTACTTAGTCTGGATCTGACCAGAGAACTGACAGTAGACTGCCACGGGGAGAGCCGGGAATTTGATCGTACATTGAAGAAATTTGCAGTTGCATAAATTTTGCATTTTTATAACCGAATAATTATTGCAGAGAAGACGGGTCTGGAAGATGAACTTCTACAGATTCGTTTTTTCTGTATTATGACTGTGTTCAGAGTAATTCCATAAAATATAACTGCTTCATAGTTTATCAGAAGGAACTTATTTGATTTGTTTTTGCTTAAAAACGGGAAATTCATTATTGACAAACGAAAAAAAATGTTTTATAGTATAGCATATTTTTAAAGAAAGCCAATTGAACATATTATTATAGAAGATATGATGATCTGACAAAGGCGTCAGATGCAGAATACCAGATGGGTCAAGTGCCCTCTGATAGCTGCATCTGACGCTTTTTTATTAACAAAGGATGATGGAGGAGGAAATCAAAATGGCAGTGAAATACGTATTTGTTACAGGAGGAGTTGTTTCCGGTCTTGGAAAGGGAATCACAGCTGCATCTCTGGGGCGTCTTCTGAAAGCGAGAGGATACCAGGTAACCATGCAGAAGTTTGATCCTTATATCAATATCGACCCCGGAACCATGAACCCGATTCAGCACGGAGAAGTTTTTGTAACAGACGATGGTACAGAGACAGACCTGGATCTGGGACATTATGAGAGATTCATTGATGAGAGTCTTGATAAAAATTCCAATGTGACAACCGGTAAGGTTTACTGGTCTGTTCTTCAGAAAGAACGTCACGGGGATTTCGGCGGGGGTACCGTACAGGTAATTCCTCATATTACAAATGAGATTAAGAGCCGTTTCTACCGCGCCAAATCACCGGAGGAAAACAAGATTGCCATTATCGAGGTGGGAGGAACAGTCGGTGATATTGAAAGCCAACCGTTCCTGGAAGCAATTCGTCAGTTCCAGCTCAATGTGGGACATGACAATGCAATCCTGATCCACGTAACATTAATTCCTTATTTAAAGGCATCTGAAGAACTGAAAACAAAACCTACACAGGCAAGCGTAAAGGAACTTCAGGGAATGGGAATCCAGCCGGATGTACTGGTGTGCAGAAGTGAACATGAGCTGACAGAGGACATTAAAGAAAAAATCGCTTTATTCTGCAACGTACCTGTATCACATGTACTTCAGAACCTGGATGTGGAATATTTATATGAAGCTCCTCTTGCAATGGAAAGAGAGAAGCTTGCAGATGTAGTTCTTTCAAGTCTCCGTCTTGAAAACAGAAAACCGGATTTAAGTGACTGGGAGGAAATGGTAGAAAGTCTGAGAAATCCGAATAAAACAGTAAAGATCGCAATTGTAGGAAAATATACACAGCTTCATGATGCATATCTCAGTGTAGTAGAGGCACTGAAACATGGCGGAATTTCCTGCAGAGCCAAGGTAGAGCTTGACTGGATCGATTCCGAAGAACTGACAGAGAAGAATCTGGATCAGCAGCTTCACAATGTAGATGGTATCCTGGTTCCGGGTGGTTTCGGAAACAGAGGTACAGAAGGAATGATCCTGGCAGCACAGTATGCAAGAGTACATAAGATTCCATATCTTGGAATCTGTCTGGGAATGCAGATGGCAATTGTAGAATTCGCCCGTCATGTACTTGGATACGAAGATGCAAACAGTATTGAACTGAATCCGGAGACAAAGCATCCGGTAATTGCATTAATGCCGGATCAGGAAGATATCGAAGATATCGGTGGAACCTTAAGACTTGGAAGCTATCCATGTATTCTTGCAGAAGGTTCCAGATCCTATGAACTCTTTGGCAAAAAAGAAATCCATGAGCGCCACAGACATCGTTATGAAGTAAACAATGCATTCCGTAAAGAACTTCAGGAGAAGGGAATGAATATCGTAGGAACTTCCCCTGATAATCATATCGTAGAGATGATCGAGATCGCAGGGCACCCGTTCTATGTAGGAACTCAGGCCCATCCGGAATTCAAATCCCGCCCGAATCATGCACATCCTTTATTCAGAGGATTCATCCAGGCGGCCGTCGATAAGAAAATAAGCGAAGAACAGCAGCAGAAATAGAAAGGATGAGGAGATTATGAAAGAAGTGAGAGAACAGCAGCAACAGCAAGGTATGTACAGGCCTGAATTTGAGCATGACAACTGTGGTATCGGAGCAGTTGTCAATATCAAAGGCAAGAAAACCCACGATACTGTTGCAAATGCATTAAAGATCGTAGAACATCTGGAACACCGCGCAGGTAAGGATGCAGAAGGCAAAACCGGTGACGGTGTAGGTATCCTTCTCCAGATTTCCCATAAATTTTTCAAGAAAGCCTGTAAGAAAGAGGGATTTGAGATTGGCGATGAGAGAGAATATGGCATCGCACAGTTTTTCTTCCCGCAGCACGAGATCAAACGTGCACAGGCAAAGAAGATGTTTGAGATTATTCTTGAGAAAGAAGGTCTGAAACTTCTCGGATGGCGTCAGGTCCCGGTATTCCCGGAAGTGCTTGGACACAAGGCAAGAGAATGTATGCCATGTATTATGCAGGCATTTATCAAAAAGCCGGAAGATGTGGAAAAAGGTCTTCCATTTGACCGTATGCTCTACATTGCAAGACGTGAGTTTGAACAGAGTAATGATAATACTTATGTAGTTTCCATGAGCAGCCGTACCATCGTTTACAAAGGTATGTTCCTGGTTGGACAGCTTCGTACTTTCTTCGAAGATCTTCAGAACCCGGATTATGAATCTGCAATCGCCATGGTACATTCCCGTTTCAGTACCAACACAAACCCAAGCTGGGAGAGAGCACATCCGAACCGTTTCATGGTACATAACGGTGAGATCAACACCATCCGCGGCAACGCAGATAAGATGCTTGCAAGAGAAGAAAATATGGAATCACCATATCTGGAGGGACAGCTTCATAAAGTGCTCCCTGTTGTAAACAGAAATGGTTCCGACTCTGCAATGCTTGATAATACACTGGAATTCCTGGTAATGAGTGGTATGGAGCTTCCACTTGCTGTTATGATAATGATTCCTGAGCCATGGGCAAACAATTCAATCATGACTCAGAAGAAGAAAGATTTCTACCAGTATTACGCTACAATGATGGAGCCATGGGATGGTCCGGCTTCAATCGTATTCTCAGATGGTGATTTAGTCGGAGCTGTGCTTGACAGAAACGGACTTCGTCCATCACGTTACTATGTGACAGATGATGATTACCTTATCCTTTCATCTGAGGTCGGAGTACTTGAGATTGATCCTACAAAGATAGTGAAAAAGGATCGTCTCCGTCCGGGAAAGATGCTCCTTGTGGATACTGTTGCAGGAAAAATCATAGATGATGATGAGCTCAAGGAGAGATATGCAGACAAGCAGCCTTATGGTGAGTGGATTGACAGATACATGGTAAATCTTAAGGATTTAAAGATTCCTAACCAGAGAGTACCTGAGTATACAAAGGAAGAGCGCCAGAGAATGCAGAGAGCCTTCGGTTACACATATGAGTCACTCAAGGATTCAATCCTTCCGATGGCCAAAAATGGTGTTGAGGGCACAGCAGCAATGGGTACTGATACACCGCTTGCAGCTTTATCAGGTAACAGGGAGCCGTTATTCAACTACTTTAAGCAGCGCTTCGCACAGGTAACAAACCCGCCTATCGATTCAATCCGTGAGGAGGTTGTCACATCAACCACACTCTATATCGGTGAGGCCGGAAATGTGCTTGAGGAGAAGCCGGAAAACTGCCGTGTACTTAAGATTAACAACCCGATCCTTACAAACACCGACCTTATGAAGATTAAGAATTTAAAGGCAGATGGCTTTAAGGTAGAGGTTTTACCTATTATATATTACAAGAACACAAGTCTTGAGAAAGCTGTAGACAGACTTTATATAGAGGCTGACCGTGCATACAGGGACGGAGCCAATATTATTATCCTCTCAGACAGGGGTGTTGATGAGAACCACGTTGCAATTCCTTCACTGCTTGCAGTTGCTGCATTGCAGCAGTATCTTGTAAAGACAAAAAAGAGAACATCTCTTTCTCTCATTCTTGAGTCAGGAGAGCCGAGAGAGGTTCATCATTTTGCTACACTGCTTGGCTTTGGTGCAAGTGCAATCAACCCTTATCTGGCACAGGATACAGTTAAGCAGCTTGTTGACGAGCATATGCTTGACAAGGATTATTATGCAGCAATCGATGATTACAACCATGCAATCATCACAGGTATCGTAAAAATTGCAGCAAAGATGGGTATTTCAACCATCCAGTCATATCAGGGCTCAAAGATTTTTGAGGCAATCGGTATTGACAAGAGTGTTATTGATAAGTATTTCACAAATACAGTAAGCCGTATCGGTGGAATTACATTACAGGATATCGAGAACGATGTGAATGAGCTTCACTCTGCGGCCTACGATCCGCTCGGACTTGAGACAGATGTTACACTTGACAGCAAGGGCAGACACAAGATGAGAAGCGGAGCCGATGACCATCTGTACAATCCGGCTACAATCCATCTTCTCCAGCAGTCGACACAGCGCGGTGACTACAATCTATTCAAGCAGTACACAGCACTTGTGGACGAGGAAGAGAAAAATACAAACATCCGCGGACTCATGGATTTCAACTATCCTAAGAAGGGTGTCAAGCTCGAGGAGGTTGAGAGCGTTGACTCAATTGTGACACGTTTCAAGACAGGTGCTATGTCATACGGATCTATTTCCAAGGAAGCACATGAGACACTTGCAATTGCCATGAACCATCTGCACGGAAAATCAAATACCGGTGAGGGTGGAGAGGACAAGGATCGTCTCACAATCGGAAAAGACGGAAAGAACCGCTGTTCAGCAATCAAGCAGGTTGCTTCAGGACGTTTTGGTGTCACAAGCAGATACTTAACAAGCGCACAGGAGATTCAGATTAAGATGGCACAGGGTGCTAAGCCGGGTGAGGGCGGACACTTACCTGGAAAGAAGGTTTATCCTTGGATTGCAAAGACAAGACTTTCAACACCGGGTGTTGCACTCATCTCTCCACCACCACACCACGATATTTATTCTATCGAGGATTTGGAGCAGCTTATATTCGACTTAAAGAATGC
>OGOS01001618.1_pt1 | contig 13839 bp, 9 predicted proteins | sample 1552701 | NCBI WGS metagenome assembly OGOS01 (sample SAMEA2580128, study PRJEB22360) | human gut metagenome | biome: human gut; feature: human-associated habitat; material: faeces | place: Denmark | collected 2008/2010
CCGTTGCCCAAATACGAAACTGCACGCCGCGCTGAGATTTCACACGGTAGCCGACGGAAATGATGACATCGAGATTATAGTAATCCACCTGATAGGTTTTGCCGTCAGCGGCAGTTGTTGCAAAATTTGCAACAACTGCTTCTCGCTTCAATTCGCCCTCAGTGAAAATGTTCTTGATATGTCTGGAAATGGTAGATTTGTCACGCTGAAACAGCTCCGCCATCTGGTCAATGGACAGCCAAACGGTATCGCCATCGAAGGTCGTTTCGATCTTTGTCAAACCGTCCTCTGTGGTAAAAATCATCATTTCAGAATTGTTCTGCTCATTCTCCCAGCGTTCCTTGGTCACTTCACCTCGTTTTCTGCCATTGCAGGAGCTTTTGCTCCTGCAATGGCGGTTTGGACGCTTATTTCATGATAATTATATCATGCCGCTTTCGCGGGCTCAATATCGTTTTCGTGAATCATCTCATCTGCCCCGTCTTTTTCAGGCACGGCTTCCTCTATGACGAGATCGGGCAGCGCATCAAGATCCAGAACCACGGCATACTTTTCAATCAAATTTGCCAGCAAAGCGGCGAAGCCGCTCCATTCATCTACCAAATGTTTTGAGTGCTGCCGTTCTGCCCGGTGCCGTTCCTGCCCGAGTTTTACTCCGGCGTTGTCGCTTCCTTGATAGCGGAATGCGGTACTTCGCCGGAAAACATATCCCATCGGACGGTCATGAAGTTTTCAAGGTGCTGCGTGGTTACCATCTAAATTTTAGTAAGAAAAGAGGCCCTCTCCCGTATATCCGAAAGGTGGGAAAAGTTGCATGAAAGACGGCAATTTCCACGCTTTTAGACAAAAATAAAAAAGTGTGATATCATACAAAAAAGCTGAAATAGAGGTGGATGTATGCAGGTTAAGCTGACAATCGGAGAGCGTTTGAAGGATTTACGAGTGGCGAAAAAGCTGACCTTGGAGCAGCTTTCCACTGAGGTGGGCATCTCGAAATCCGCGCTTGGCAAATATGAATCGGATAATGGCAAGGACATCAGCCCGTACAGCATTTCGATGTTGGCGGACTACTATGGCGTTTCTTCTGACTATCTGATGGGGCGGACGGAAACAAAAAATCACCCAAACACAGCTCTGCATGAGCTGCATTTGAGTGATGCTTCGATTGATGTATTAAGAACAGGCAAGTTCAACCACCGGCTGCTGTCGGAGCTGATCTGCCACAAGGATTTCCAGCGCTTTATGCTGGATGCTGAGATTTACGTTGACCGGATCGCAGATATGCGCGTCAACGATATGAACGCCGTGCTGGAAGCCGTCCGGCAGATGGCGTTGATAAAAAATGGCGGCGAGGAAAATGACCTGCATCTGCGGACATTAGAAGTGGCGCAGATTCGGGAAGATGAATATTTCGGAAGCCTGATTGCGGATGACCTGAAAGGCATTCTCCGTGACATTCGGAGTGAACACCGCCCCGATACCATGACTGCGGATGAAGTCTCCTTTGCAGAAAATATGCAGAACCAGTTACGGGAGGCAATGAACTTTGAGGGAAGCTCCGAGGAAAAACAAATCCGTGCGTTCATGGCAACGATTGGGCTTGATTATGACACACTTACAAAGGAAGAATTTGTCTCAATCATCAGCGGACTTAAAAAGTCCAAGTACCTGAAAAGCCCCATCAGCCAACGCGGGAAAACGACCATGACCCATGGCAAGGGAAAACGGAAGAAACGCTGAAACGGGGAACGTCGCTGCGGCGGGACGAGAGCTTATATATACCTCTGCTTCCTTCTCCGGCCAGTCGGATTTTGCTTTCCAAAAATCCTGCATTTGTGTCACCTTGGTGTCACAAAATCCGCCTGTCCTACTGCCGCAGAAAAGTGTCTGTCAACCGCTATCTGCCCGTGCAGCAGATGGCGAAGCCAACCCCTTTCCCGCGTCGGCCGGAAGCAAAGGTATAACACACTAGACTTTCCTGCGGAAAATCGTGTGCCAACAGGGATGCTCGCGCCCCTATTGGAAACCCAGCGGCAAAAGGAATATTCCCTTTGCAATCCCTCATTTTCTTCGCAGGCGCATATGCAAACTGCAAAAATGCAGCTTGGAACACCTGCTCAGAAAACGCAAAAACGCTACAGATTTCATCCAACAATCTGATGAAACCTGTAGCGTTTTATTATAACGCACTCATAAGTATTCTGAGAGAATTCGTGCGTTACGTGATCGCATCCGCGCTGCAATTCTCAAGATGCGCATCTGTGTTTTGGCAATAATTTTTACAGCTGGGCATCTGTCGGTCGCCTTAAGCGATCATACACAACGCCGATTAGAAGATCTCGAACTGTATCACCGAATTTTGCATCGTCCAGAACTCTTTCGCAGAACTGTTGATTCTGTGCCATACGTCCAATGACAACATCCATAAAAGCGTCGTTAAACGGGAAGCGGAAATGCTCTTGAGAATTGTTGCGCGCTTGGATACGCAATTCTTCGTTGGCATCCATGTCAGAAACAATCTGCTCCAGAACCTTATCAATGTTGGTGAACTCAGTGCCGAACTTCTCATTAATCTTATCGATCAACTCAGATAGCGGTGCCTTTTCTTCTTCCAGCTTTGGTTTGCCGGGATGAATTTTATTGGGCAGAGGATCGCTCTGCTCCAATGCTATGGAACCTTCGAAAATTTTCTGAACTCGATAATATTGCAATGCAACTTCATCGTCCAGAAACACCTGTCCACCACCCTCACGCTTCGGCAGCTTATTTTGCAGGAACTTGGCATAGGCGTGGAATTTATGGAGGTCTGCATCATCCAGCCGGATAATATTTGTTAGGAATGTATAGGCGCGGACAAACTTAGTCAGTGTAGATTTGAATTCTTCCTGCTCGTTTTCATCCAATCCTTTGTATCGATCCACAGCAGGGTCGAGGAAGCTATTGAGGATGCCAAAGTCCATATTGCCCTGTTTTTTGCCGGGCTTGAAAAATACCTTTGCAAAAGATTCAATCTCACTTGCCCAGTAGACTCGGAATTCGTCCAGTTTGGATTTTAGTTCATACACAATATTTGCGTCAGTGGTTTCTTCGATGGTAGTTTCCTCGTAATACGGGGCAAATGCCGCACGGATATCTTCTGCTGAATTTACAAAGTCCAGCACAAAAGTATCTTCTTTACCAAAGCAGGTTCGATTCAGGCGTGAAAGGGTCTGTACAGCCTTTACGCCGCTGAGCTTTTTATCCACAAACATGGTATGCAGCAGCGGCTCATCAAAGCCGGTCTGGTATTTTTCTGCTACCAACAGCACCTGGTATTCACCGCCGTGGAACTTCTCTGGCAATTCACTTTCCTTAATACCATTTAGACTGACTTCGGTGTATTCCTCGCCGCCGTCACGCACAGTACCAGAGAAAGCAATCAGGATTCCAAGCTCGTTTTCATAGCCCATCTTCTTGATATACCGCTGGAACTCCTGATAGTAGCGAACGGCGTGCAAACGGGAACCAGTGACAACCATGGCCTTAGCCTTGCCGCCAATCTTGTTCTTGGTGACGGTACGGAAATGCTCTACAATGATCTGCGTTTTTTGTGCTAAATTATGCGGATGCAGGCTCAGGAATTTGCCCAGAGCCTTGTTTGCCTTACTCTTTTCATAGCGAGGATCATCCGCAATCTTCTTGCCTATCTTAAAGTAGGTGTCATAGGTCACATAGTTTTTCAAGACATCTAGGATAAAACCCTCCTGAATTGCTTGCTTCATAGAGTAGATATGGAACGCCCGAGGAATTCCGTTTGCATCAGGCGTACCGAACATTTCCAGAGTCTTTGCCTTGGGTGTTGCGGTAAATGCAAAGAAGGACAAATTTGTCAAACGGCCGTGAGTGGCCATTTCCTTGGTGATCTCATCCTCGCTATCAGACTGTTTATGCTCCTCTTTGGCTTCTTCGTCGGCAACCTTCTGAAGCTGTTCTTCTTCGGTCAGCCCTTCTGTATCGCCCAGAATTGCTTTCATCTTTTTGCTGGCTTCGCCGGTCTGTGAAGAATGCGCCTCATCAACGATGATGGCAAACCGTTTTCCACTCAGATCGTCCACTTTTTCAAGAATGAATGGAAACTTCTGAAGTGTGGTGATGATAATCTTCTTGCCTGTGTTCAGAGCGTCCGCCAGCTGAGAGGCATTATTGTCAATCTTAACTACAACGCCTTCCACGTGTTCAAACTGATAGATTGTATCCTGTAGCTGCTTGTCCAGCACCAGACGGTCAGTAATCACGATAATGCTGTTGAATATTACTTTATCATTTTTATCGTGCAGATTGGACAGGTGGTGTGCCAGCCAGGAGATGGAATTGGATTTACCGCTGCCTGCGCTGTGCTGAATCAAGTAGTTACGTCCGGTGCCATGCTCGTATACATCGGCAACCAATTTGCGAACAACATCCAACTGATGATAGCGTGGGAAGATCATTACGGACTTCTTGGGATTCTTTTTGTCCTCCTGAAGATGGATAAATCGCTGAACGATATCCAGCAAGCTGTCCTTCTGCAGCACTTCGTCCCACAAATAGGAAGTGCGGTATGTTCCACTGCCAACGGGATTTCCCTTGCCACCATTATTGCCTTTGTTGAATGGCAGAAAGTATGTATTGATACCGTCCAGCTTGGTGGTCATCCATACTTCGTCGGTATCTACAGCAAAGTGAACCAGGCACCGGGATTTGAAAGAAAGTAGCAGCTCTCGAGGATCACGATCTTTCATGTACTGATGCTTTGCATTTTCGACGGTCTGACCGGTCGCCGGATTTTTCAATTCCAAAGTTGCCACTGGCAAGCCGTTGATAAATAATACGACATCAATAGAGTTTTCGTTTTTCAGACTGTAATGTACCTGCCGGGTAATGGAGAGAATATTTTTCTCATAAAGTGCCTGACTGGTCTGATTCATACCGCTGGCAGGTTTAAAGAAACACATGGAGAGCTTTGCCGGAGCATCCACGATGCCGTGGCGAAAAACGTACAGCATACCATGGGTATCCAAATCCCGGTACAGCTTTTTTAGAAAGCCGGTTTCTACGTCATCGCCATGCTTCTTGCATAGTTTGGCCCATTCCGCCGGCTGGCTCTCTTGGAGAAAACGGAACAGCAGCTTCGTATCAACGGCAAACTCCCGATTATAGTCACGAGGATTGCCCTTGATGTATCCGCCGTGGTCAAGCAGGCTGTACTCGATTTCTCGCTCGAATGTAATTTCCTTGGTTTCGATTGCCATTACTGACCACCCCCTTATTTTTTGTTCTTAATGTTTTCTCCAACCTTTTTAATTTCGCCGGTCATTTTTTCTTGCTGTTTTTCGATTGCTTCAAGTGTCTTGCCTATCTTTTCAAAATAGCGAGAATCTGACTCATTAAGCTTGATAGCATTTTTCTGAATTGTAATATCCACATCAAACTCGGACGAAGTTTTCCCCATTGTTAGAACGACGGGAATTGTCGTTGTATCTCCAGTCACTTTTATTCTTTCAGCAAATGCAATTTTTTGATCTGATGCGTGGATGAAATAGGCAACTGGAATCAAATAATCCTCACCAGGCTTCAGAAAAGGAATCGTGCCAAAATCTACACTTTGAATTTTCACACCGATATTCTGTGCCACAGAATTACCGTAGTTATACACTTCGATATATAGATTGCTATTACCGCTTGCAGCAGGTTTTTCAATGCTTTTGCAAAAAAGCTTTGTAGACTGTTTGGTTTGAAAAAAATATGTTTTTGCTGCAAAAATCACAAGACCAATAGTCAAAACAATGAAAGCAACATAATAAATGAGTTCCCACTGCTCGGTACAAAGCCACAAAAAGTAATAATTACTCATCCTACTGCCACCTTTCCAGTTACCACCTCGGAGATAATGCTTTGACGGTATTCCTTTAGCTTTTCAATCTGCTCGGTAACATCAGCAATGATGCTGTCAATTCGTGCGGTTTTCTTATTCAAATAGTCAGCAATCTCTTTCTGCTCATCCATTGGAATCAAGGGGAGAGGAACCTGCACAAAGTTCGAAAATCTCAAATCTTGACCATCACGGATAAAGTTTGCCGTGCGCTGCAATGCCTGAATATATCGTGGAGACTTAAACAACCACTTGAAATACTCCGGTTCTACACCCGCTTTAGGCTTCAGAACGATGTAATGCCATGTGATGCACCCTGGAATATAGCTGATCTCCAGCCCGCCTTGAAAGCTGCGCAGACTGATTATGAAATCGTTGGGTTCAACGTGCTTCCAGTTTTCCAGTCCTTTATCGGCCAAAACAATTTTATAGCTTTGCTTCTCCATATAATCTTCTTGAGAGATAATGCCATACTTTTGGCTGGCAGTCAGCTGAACATCTGTTTCATGGCGGGTTTCTTTGCTCTGTGCAAACAATGCTTTTGCAGGGACAACCGACCAATGAGAGGGGATATACCCAAGCCATTCAATACCGCTATCTTTCAGTTGGCAAGTAGTATTTATGCCATTTGTTATAGCTGAACATATTATAGAGGTTCGGCTTTCCTGTAATAATTCAGACAGATGCAGCTTATTCTCGATACAAACGTCGATCTTCTTAATTACTTCGTTTAGGTAGGACACAATTTTATCTTGTGTCGTTAATGGCGGCTTAGGCAATCCGAGCGTACCGAGTTTAGTTCTGCTAATTCGCTGCATAGTAGTTCCTGCAGCCAGTAATTTCGCTTCTTCTGCATAACGTGAGGTATTCATGCAGTAAACAAGATACTGCTTGTTCCATTCAATGTCAGGGCGCAAGACAACGTTATCTACAGCAACAACATATTTATCATATGTATCGGGTACAATACAGGCACGTGCAATTGGCTCGTTAAGTCTCGAAATCAAAACATCGCCTGGTAGTACTGTCAAACAATTTAGTCTTGAAAATGATTTCTCAGAAATAAAGCTGTCACCTTGTTCTTTATATTCGCCGGCACCAACATTGCCTGTTGTCAAATATCTAATTCCTTCACTCTCTATAATTTCGCTATTAATCCAGTCACCATCCATAAAAATTGAGTTGTTCTCTAATGCAAGATATTTTACCTTGCTGACTTTCCACTCAGAAGGAATCTGACCGATCCACCGTATGCGACAGCTTTTATAGCTCATATACTGCTTCATCTTTCTAAGACCTCCGCTAAACTCGCTTGGATACGTCCCTCCAAAACCTTGATTTCTTCCATAATTACGGAGCTGTCACGCAGCGGAGTGAACTTATAGAAATAGCGGGTAAAGGGAATTTCATAGCCGATCTTAGTCTTGCTCTCGTCAATCCAGGCATCAGGAACAAACGGTAGCACCTCACGGCGGAAATATTCGTGGATGTCTTCCTTCAGCGGCACCATCTCGTAGTCACGAAGGGAGGCGTCCGCTTTTTTGTTGCCCTTACGGTCGATGACTGGGGTACCATCCTCGTTCAGCAAAGGACGCTCTACAACGATTTTCCGATAGCCAAAATCATCATTGTCCAAATCCATGTAATTTTCGTCCGGTTCATAGGTGCTGTACAGACGAACAATTTCTGCTCGGTTTTCCGGGCTGATCATATTTCGTTTATTGCCCAGTCCTTTACGCATCTTCTCATAGAAACCGGCACCGTTGATCAGACGCACCTTGCCCTTTCTGCGAATCTCTTTACGATTGGTGAGAATCCAAATGTATGTGGTAATTCCGGTGTTATAGAACAGCTGGTCAGGCAGGCCAATAATGGCCTCCAACAGATCGTTTTCGATGATCCAGCGGCGGATCTCGCTTTCACCACTGCCAGCATCGCCGGAAAACATGGGAGACCCATTAAAGACGATCCCGATGCGGCTGCCGCCATTCTCCGGAGCATTCATTTTGGAGATCAGATGCTGTAGGAACAAGAAAGAGCCATCAGAAATACGGGGCAAACCAGCGCCAAAACGACCACTATAGCCTTTGTTTTTAGCTTCGTCCTTGATAAATTTTTCAACTTTCTTCCATTCCACGCCAAAGGGCGGATTGCTCAGCATATAGTCGAAGGTCTGTCCCTGAAAACCATCTTCATTAAAGCTGTTGCCCAGAACAATTCGGCTATTGGTGTTTCCCTTAAGGATCATGTCAGAGCAACAGGTGGCATATGTTTCGGGATTCAATTCTTGACCAAAGGGGATCACTCTGGTAGTGGCGTTCAATGCCTGCATCTTATTCTGAGCCACAGAGAGCATACCGCCCGTACCGCAGGCAGGATCAAGAATGGTGATAACCTTGCCATCGGTGGTGGCGATTTCGTCCATATCAGGATCAAGCAGTACTTCCACCATCAGCTCAATGACCTCACGAGGCGTAAAGTGCTCACCGGCAGTCTCGTTCGATTGTTCAGAGAACCGGCGGATCAGTTCTTCAAACATATAGCCCATTTCCAGATTGTCAATCTGGGTGTCGCTCATATCGATCTCGGCAAACCGCTGTACAACCAAGTACAGCAGGTTTGCACGGGAAAGCTTGTCAATTACACCGAAGATTTCAAAGTTATCCATGATCTCACGGACATCCTCGGAGAAACCATTTATGTAATCACGCAGGTTCGCTTCTATGGCATTACTGTCATCCATCAGCTTTTCAAAATCAAACTGGCTGATGTTGTAGTAGTCGTGACCGGTCGTACGCTTAAAAATAGGTCGTTTATTGCTGACAGTCAGCGTTTTATTTGCTTCCAGAATTCTTGCTTTGGAAGGGGCCAGCACGCAGTCAAAACGGCGCAGGACAGTAAATGGCAGAATTACCTTGCCGTATTCGCTTTGCTTAAAATCACCACGGAGCAGGTCTGCGATACTCCATATGAAATTTGCTTGTTCGTTAATGTTCATCAGATATCTGCTCCTTCTTCTCTGAGCCGTAAATACCGCTCGTATGAGATAACAACGTTTTGCGGCTTGTTTTGCTTGTTGACGATCAGAACCTTATCCCGTTCTTTCACTTCCTTAAAAATGCGTGATGCCTGACCTTTCTGAAAACTTGTAATCGCTTCATAATCAGGATTCACATTGGAAGATGCCCTCCTTTTTGCCACAAAACCACCTCTTTTCGACGAAATCTGTCATCGTCATTATAGCACGAAATCGTTACTTTTAGCAAGTTAAAAATCTATATAAAAGTAATGACTTTTTGTAATTGATAGAGAGCGCTTAAAATTACTTCCGACTATGTTTCTCCATTTCAATCGGTCGTGTGACTGTACAATATCGGAACCGGATCAGAGCAAAGCAAAAAGCCATCAGCGCTGACACCTTGCAGTGCCAATGTTGATGGCTTTATGCTAATCTATGAACTTAGGTGGTTTACCTAGCTTCCAAGACACTTTCAGATTTGATTTCAATTGAAATTATGCTATCGTCAGTAAATTTCAGTTTAGAGCAGACAGTAAAACTAGCAGAAAATCAATTGTTCTATGTGTGTTACCTTAAATCATCCCGAAGTGCTTTAATGCCTCCGTAATTGCCTTTTCCTTCTCCGGCGGGCATTGTGGCTGCCTGGTATCCTCGGATTTCGGTTTATTGTAGTTCTCGCGCTCAATGATGCCGTACTTCTGCTTCACCTGTGCGATATACAGACTGCTGACCTTCAAGCCACTATGTTCAAGAACGTAATCCTTGATCTGACCATAGGTTGCCGTCCCTCTTTTATCCTGCACCAGTTCCTCAACATCCACATCAATGTTGATATGTACTGCCGGTTTTCTCAGAACTAACTGACATACCGTCTCCACATGCGCGGTACATGGGAACATATCGACGGGGGTGACGGCCTCAATATTATAGTCCTCGGCGGTAAACTGCTTTAAATCGCGGGCGAGGGTGGCGGGGTCGCAGGAGACGTAGACGACGCGCATGGGGCGCATGGCGGCGATGGTCGTGATAACGGCGGCATCGCAGCCCTTGCGCGGAGGATCAATGACGATGACATCGGGGCGCTCGCCGCGCTCGTAGAGGATGCGCGCGGCGTCTTTGGCGTCACCGCAAAGGAACTCGGCGTTCGTGACATGGTTGTGCGCGGCGTTTTTGCGGGCATTTTCAACAGCGGAGGGGATAATCTCCGAGCCGATGAGCTTCTTCGCGCGGCTCGCCATGGAAAGACCGATGGTGCCGGTGCCGCAGTAGAGGTCAAGCAGCGTTTCCGCACCTGTAAGCCCGGCGTACTCTGCGGCCTTGTTGTAAAGCGCCTCCGCCTGCGTGCGGTTCACCTGATAAAACGCGTGGGGCGAAATTTCAAACTCCAGCCTGCAGAGCGTATCGCGGATCGTGGGCTTGCCCCACAGCGTGCGCAGCTCGCGACCCAAAACGACATTTGTGCGCTCGCGGTTGATGTTTAACACAATGCCGGTAATTTCCGGCACAGCCTCGCGCAGCATTTTGACGAGCAAGTCTTCCCCGTGCAGCTTTGCGCCGTTCGCGACGATGCACACGAGCACCTCCCCGCTCTTTTCGCCGCAGCGCATGTAAAGGTGGCGCAAAACGCCGCTGTGCGCCGCTTCATCGTAGATGCTCTCCCCGCTCAGTTTTTGCCACGCGCGGAACGCTTCCGCCGCGCGATCAAATACCTCGGGCTGCAAAAGGCAGGTGTGCGTGTCGATGATACGGTGGGAATTCACGGCGTAAAAGCCCATCTGCATTTCGCCGTTTTTGGAAAGCCCGATGGGCAGCTGGCATTTGTTGCGGTAGCGCGTGCGGGACGGCGCGCCGAGGATCGGCTCCATGGGGATATTTTCAAAGCCGCCGATGCGCTCCAAGGCGTCGCGGACACGCTGCGTTTTGATCTTCAGCTCCGCTTCATACGTGATGTGGCGGTAAACACAGCCGCCGCACGGGCCTGCAATGGGACAATCCGGTGTGGTGCGATCGGGCGACGTCGTAAGCAGCTCCTCGAGCCGCCCGAATGCGTACTTTTTGAGGACTTTTACGACGCGCACGACGCAGCGGTCGCCCACGGCGGTACCGGGCACAAACACGGCCATGCCATCTGCGCGGCAGATACCGCTGCCCTCGGCGGTCACGGCGGGGGTCTCCCCCTCCAACAAAAAATATCGATTTTTCTTTATCATGGAAAAACCTCCGTCAAACACAAAATTCTCTTTTTCATGTATAAAGCAGAGAACATGCGGGTAATTTAAGGGTGAGATACGATTTCAAACGGCTTATGTGGAAGAACGCGTTCAATTTATATGTGCAAAGTATACACAAATTTTTATTTTGATTTGTGCGACAATAGCAAAAGGGAGATTGTTGCAGAAACCGTTGACAATCGATATTTCAGTCGCTATAATAGAGACATAACAAATGACAACGAGCTCTGCGGTAAACGTTACCGCGACTTTTCAATACAACTCCTCCCCAAAAGAGAGCAAAAGGCGAGATTCATTTCTCGCCTTTTGCTCTTTTCTGCATTACTTTTTACAGAAGGCTTTTGAAGTCTCCGCAAAAAGCGAAAAGAGCGGTAAAATCACGAAACGACGTTCTGCGGCGTGCCGTTCCGGAACGCTTTCAGGTTCTCGGCGACAGTCTTAATGAGACGGGCGCGCGCGTCTCGAGACGCCCACGCGATGTGCGGCGTGACGATACAGTTTTGGGCGGTGAGCAGCGGGTCATCCTTTTTCGGCGGCTCGTGCACAAGAACGTCAAGCCCCGCTCCGGCGATGCGGCCACTATTCAGCGCCTCGGCAAGGGCAGCTTCGTCCACAACTGCGCCGCGCGCCGTATTGATAAGGAACGCAGTGGGCTTCATCAGGTTAAGGCGCTCCGCATTCACAAGCCCGCGGGTCTCGTCCGTGAGCGGGCAATGCAGCGAGACGACATCGGCATTTTTGAAAAGCGCGTCAAGCTCCGCCCACTGATAACGCTCGGGCAGCTCCCGTTTCGTGCGGCTGTATACGAGAATTTTCATGCCGAGCGCCGCGCCGAGCTTTGCGACGGTCTGCCCGATATGTCCGAAGCCGACGATGCCGAGCGTTTTGCCGTACAGCTCAAACAGCGGGTGCGTGCTGTGGCTCATCGTTTCGGCCTTATCCCAGTCGCCGCCGCGGGTGGCGGCGCTTATTTTTTCGGTGTGATTGCACAGCTCCAAAAGCAGCGCAAACGCCTGCTGCGCGACGGTCTCCACGCAATAAAGCGGCACATTGCACACGGTGATGCCCAGTTCTCCTGCGGCTTTGACATCGACAGTATTATATCCCGTTGCAAGAAGGCCGATAAAGCGCAGCTTCGGTAATTTCTGCATGATTTCGCGGCTTATAACATTGCGGTTCAAGATAACAGCTTCGGCGTTCTTTGCGCGCTCCACGATTTCTTCGGGCTTAGTGGAGTCATACACGGTGACGCTGCCGAGCGCCCTGAGCGGCGCCCACGAGACGTCGCCGGGGTTTGTAGAGCCGCCGTCCAAAATAACGATATGCATAGCGAGGTCCTTTCTGTCTTTCATTTTTTATCCTACATGTAAAAATGTGTTATGGCTCTTTCTAACGGCCGTTTCTGACCGCCGTTTAAAAAACCTTTGATAGGGTTTCTTACGGCTGAACAGTCCCCCGGACTGTTCGGGCTCGTCGTTTCTTTCGCTTGCTATTATACCGCATTTTGTTTTTTGTTTCAACGATTTTGCGCGCCGTTTGTCAAAGGATTTTGTCATCCTCTACACATATTTGCAGTTTTTAAAACTTAGAATTGCAATTTCACAAAAATCCGATTATAATAATTCTGTTAAGCAGATAAACTGAACACAAACAGCAGAATACCGCGGTTTGCGGAGGAACGGGGGACTTCTATGAACTACGATCGAACACCATTTGAAACGGACAAGCCCGGCGAGGAATGCGGTGTTTTCGGCGCATACGATTTTGACGGACACGACATTTCTTCTTCCATTTATTACGGATTATTCGCCTTGCAGCACCGCGGACAGGAAAGCTGCGGCATCGCCGTCAGCGACACCGAGGGCCCCAAAGGCAAGGTGGATTACTACAAGGACATGGGCCTTGTAAACGAGGTATTCGACGAGGAGCGTCTCAATCGCCTGCACGGCAATATCGGCGTGGGCCATGTGCGCTACTCCACCGCCGGCGCGAGCAACCGCGAAAACGCGCAGCCGCTCATCATCCACTATATCAAGGGCACGCTGGCCGTAGCGCACAACGGCAACCTGACAAATGCCGTTGACCTCCGCGAAAAGCTAAAGTACAGCGGCGCTATTTTCCAGACGACCATCGATTCCGAGACGATCGCCTACTACATCGCACGCGAGCGCGTGCAGACGAAAAACGTGCAGGAGGCCGTCAGCCGCACGATGGACAAAATTGAGGGTGCCTATGCCCTCGCGGTCATGTCCCCCCGCAAGTTGATCGGCGCGCGCGATCCCTATGGCTTCAAGCCCCTATGTATCGGCAAGCGCGACAACACGTATTTCCTCTCCAGCGAGACCTGTGCGCTTGACGCCGTGGGCGCGGAATTCGTCCGCGACGTAGAGCCGGGCGAGATTGTCACCATCACGCCGAACGGCATTCTCTCCGACAAATCGCACTGCCTTCCCGCCGAAAAGCAGGGGCGCTGCATTTTTGAGTACATTTATTTCGCCCGCCCGGACAGCCGCATTGACGACATCAACGTGTATTCCGCACGTCTGCTTGCCGGCCGTTTCCTCGCGAAAGATTCCCCCGTGGATGCGGACATCGTCGTCGGCGTGCCGGAATCCGGCAACGCGGCAGCACAGGGCTACGCCATGGAATCCGGCATCCCCTACGGCACGGCATTCGTGAAAAACAACTATGTCGGCCGC
>OGOS01001619.1_pt1 | contig 13837 bp, 19 predicted proteins | sample 1552701 | NCBI WGS metagenome assembly OGOS01 (sample SAMEA2580128, study PRJEB22360) | human gut metagenome | biome: human gut; feature: human-associated habitat; material: faeces | place: Denmark | collected 2008/2010
CAATATGGCCGAAGATATGTTGTATCCAGCGCCCATCAGCTTTTCAGTAATAACTCGAAAGGTCCTTCCTTTATCGTGCCTAACCAAATTGGGGACATTTTCCAAAAACACTATTTGAGGCTTTTTTGCCTCAATTACAGACATTAGCCTGAAAAAGATTGTTCCTCTCGAATCCTTAAATCCGAGCTCTTTTCCTGCAGCAGAGAATGGCTGGCATGGAAAACCCGCACACAGCAAATCAAAATCAGGCAGAGTAGATGGATTAATCTCAAAAATATCCTTTGAGTCAAACCCAATTCCGAAGTTCTGCCTATAGGTTTTTTCGCAATTTTCATCGATTTCGTTTGTATAAACCGGCTCAGCCTTTATTCCTGATGCCTCAATTCCAAGTCGAAAACCGCCAACTCCCGTGCAGAACTCAGCGTATCGAATCGGTTCTAACATGGTTTTACTTCCTCTCATACTTTCTCAACTTTATCTTTTGTTGGTGCAACTAAAAAAATCCCTTTCCTCGTCATCAATAAACTCCATGATGTCCCCGACATCGCATTTCAGCGCACCACATATGCGCAGCAGAACATCTGTGTTCACATTTCCGCCTTTTCCAAGTTTGGCAACGGAGGTGGCACTGATACCGCTCATCTCCCGTAGAGTCTTTTTATTTATTCCTCGGTCAATAAGGAGTTTGAAAAGCTTGTTGTAGCTAAAACGCATTTGCATTACCTCCGTGATTTTCCTCTTTCTTTTTAATATGCTACATTAGTTACTTCACATCCTCGCCGGTATCAAAGATATCCCGGATGGAGCGCTCGATGCTGACCGCACTGTAATAGGTAATGTGGGCAAACCTGCGAGTTCTGAAGTCCCATTTTCTATAATTAACGCGTGATGCGGCAAGTGGTACGCACCTCCCATGTGAAAGTCCAATGCTCTAGATTGCATTATAACGCAAAGCAACGCAAGAGTCTATAAAAATCTGCGAACGCGAAATTAACTTCCCTCAAGCCACTCTAACTTTGCGATTGCGAGTGAAATGAACTGCCTTTTGATGCATCTGACCGATTACCGATAGCTCACGCCACCTGACGGATGACGGAATATCTCAATAGTAATCTGATGTACAAGAGAACTGCAATTCCGGAATAGAGGAAACTCCTACAAGACTGTGGCCAGTTTATTATCATCGTTTTGCGCTGTTTCCTCGAAAAACCTTCATTTTCAATACGAGGAGGCTTTTCCAATGATTATCAAGTACAGGCTTTCAACCGACGTGATGACAGCGGTCAAGGCCTCGAAAGAGATCGATACCGTCATCCTAGACTTCCGGCGCGAGGAACACGCCAACAGCAAATGCCATCGCTATCACACGGCATTCTCATTCGATGACATGGACTACGAATACAAGGGCTACTTCCTCTCTGTGGACAAACTAAAAAAGCATTTATGGAGAAGAAGTTGCCAAAGGGCACAGAGCTACTCTGACATCCGTGAAAGTGAAAATGCTATCGAACCCACGTAGCCGGGAGCAACAATATCTGTAATTTTTCTTAAAGACCTTTCTAAAGGGAAAACGACGAACTCAAAGAGTGGCTGAATAAACAAACCTGAATATACTAAAGGTCCATCGGACATTTGTCTGATGGGCCTTTCGGATTATTACTTTGTCTATACGCTATCTGACTCGGCAAAAAAGTCGCTTAATGTGACTCCCAGCGCAACGCAGATACGCTCAATCGTGGGAACCCCCAACTGACTTCCGCGCATCTCAGCATTCTTCAAGGTTGAATATGATACATCACACAGCTGAGATAGCTTGAAAAGTGAGAGGTTACGCTCGTCAGCCAGCTGCATCACTCTTGCTATCGTATCCATATAATTCCCGCCTTTCTACACCCTATCCCGCCATTAATTCTAAAGGGAATGTAGTCCAATATTCTGTACTCAAAGAACTCGACCTACGACTTGAAATCTCGAGTCGGGCATGATCGCCTTGGGCTCGTATGCTTGATTATAGGACAGCATCACGGGCTGCATGTGCAGGCAACCATAGCTGTCAGTGAATGCGTCCCTTTGTTGTTCATTTGGCTCCTGCTCACTGTACACCTTCAAGTAGCCATCGCCATCATAGACAAAGATGCCGACCTCTCCAACGGCCAAGGTCTCGCACTCCTCGACCCATACAATCTGACCGTCATGATAAACAGGCTCCATACTGTCGCCGGAAACCCGTACACCAAAATCAGCACCCTTTGGAACTGACTTTTCGGGAAAGCTAACCATCTCAAAGTTGCCCTCATCGAGAAATTCGCCGGTACCAGCGGATACCGCAAGATTACTCACAGGCATCTCTATGTACTTGAGAATGCTGACCACCTTTGGCTGCGGCTTATACTTCCCCGACGCAATCAGGTCATCCTTGTACTCCCTGACTTTTGCCAAGCCTGCATCATTGAGCACCGGTGTATGACTGCTGCAAAAATAAGAAACATCCACATCCAGATCAAGCGCATGACAGACAGCCACCAGCTGATAGGCGTTTGGTAAAGCACTGCCCTTTGCCCACTTATTGATGCCGCTGGGGGACATCGTTACCCCATACTGCCGCAAAAGTGCGCTGAAATCGACGAGGCTGAGGCCAGCCTTGCGGCGTGCTTCATCAATGCGGGCCCCAATAACATTTTCTTGACGCTCTGTCTCTGCATTATAGGTTGCGTGATTCGTTATCGGGAGAGAAAGAATTTTAGCTTTGCTCTTACTCATAATAGCAACCGCCTTTTCTGTTTATGGCTTCAGTATATAGTGGAAAAGACTCGCTGTCAATAGAAAATTGACTATTACTCTACAAATGCGACATTGACATAGATAAATAATCCGCTTATTATAGAGGCACACGAGCAAGATAAGAGGTGAAAACGCATGGATAATGAGCGTGTCATCCTACACAGCGACATGAACTCCTTCTACGCATCCGTTGAAATGATGCTTAACCCAGAGTTCAAAGGAAAACCTGTTGCGGTGTGCGGATCGACCGAAGAACGTCATGGTATTGTCTTGGCCAAATCAGACTTGGCCAAGAAAGCCGGAGTGAAAACGGGCATGGTGAATTGGGAAGCTCGGCAGCTTTGCCCAGGACTGATCGTTGTGCCGCCTCAGTACGACCAGTACCTCAAGTATTCTAAGTTGGCCCGTCAAATTTACCACCGATATACGGATCTTGTTGAGCCATATGGCATGGATGAATGCTGGCTTGATGTGACCGGTTCTGGTGTCTGCGGAACGGGCATGGAGATCGCCGAGGCAATCCGGCAGACAACAAAAGAGGAGCTTGGCCTAACGGTCAGCATCGGTGTGTCATTCAACAAGATTTTTGCCAAACTCGGGTCGGACATGCGAAAGCCGGATGCGATCACCGAAATCAAATGGGACAACTTCAAAGAGAAAATCTGGCCTCTCGATGCTGCAGAGCTACTTTATGTGGGCAGAGCCACAGAGAATAAGCTGGCTCAATACGGAATCCGCACCATCGGGGATTTGGCAAAGACTTCTCCGGATACACTGCGGCATATGCTGGGAATCAATGGTCTTAAGCTCTGGATGTATGCAAACGGAACGGATACTTCTCGTGTTATGCATAAGGACTTTGTCAGCCCCGTCAAGTCCATCGGGCACGGAATTACCTGTACTGCTGACCTGCAAACGCCGGAAGATGTGTTTCGCGTTATGCTGGAATTGAGCCAGGATGTCGGGCATCGGCTCCGCGTCCATGAGTTGATGGCGTGTGGTGTTCAAGTCTCCATCCGGACAAATGACCTGTATGGCTCACAGTACCAGTGTAAGCTCCCATTCAGAACGCAGCTCCCCAACGAAATCGCCGGAGCAGGCTTTCATCTTCTTATGGAGCGGTATCGGTGGGATAAACCAATTCGAGCTGTCACGATTCGCGGTATTGATTTGGTATCGCAGAAAGATGCAGAGCAACTCTCTATGTTCGTGGATCATCAGAAGCGGGATCGCCGTATTCTTCTGGAGGACGCTGTCGAGGACATCCGAAGGAGATTTGGCAAACGCGCCATTTCCTATGCCATTCTTATGGGCGACTTAAAGATCCCCGATGACGGCAGGCAGTTGGTGACCATGCCCGGACTTATGTATCAGTAACTACCGCCGACGGAAGGGAGAAACCGTTTGAGATGAAAATGCAATTTCATAAAGCTGTGGTGGAGGTATTAGTTATCGTAGCCATAGACCGAACCAAGACGCCTGTCTCTCTGACCTTTGAAGATGGGAAGGAATACTCTATCGACCGTGTCTGCAGCAGGCAGAGAGCAGCAGCAACGAAAGTCGGTGGAACAGGTATCCGTTATACAATTATGATTGGAGGAAGACAGACCTATCTCTTCGAAGACGAGGATCAGTGGTTTGTTGAAGCAAAGAACCTCCATATATAGGAGATATGCAATTGAAATATCTATCGCGCAATGATCTCGAAACTATCGGCGGGAGAGTCATCGCAGCATATAAGAGACTTCCGGCTATATCTGGCCAAGCGCTGGAGCGAGTGGATATCGACTTTCTCTGCCAAGAGCTTCTGGGACTTCGTATCGATTATGCTCGGTTATCTCTGAACGGCGAAAAAATCGGCCTGACATCTTCTTGCGATATAGGCGTAGAGGTATTCCCTAAAGATCCAAACTCCACGGAAGAACAGTATTATATGCTTGATGGAAAAACCATTTTGATTGAAAGTGATCTCATGAAAGAGGGTGCCAATATAGGCCGCAGGAACTATACCGTTTCCCACGAGAGCTGTCACCATATTCTGAAAATGCTGTTTCCGCACGACTACGGAGCCCAAGCAAGTGGGCGTTCCGTTCACTGTTGTTATCGAAGCAACAGAGGAAATGGGGATTGGGAGGAGTGGCAGGTTGAAACACTGGCTGCCATGATTTTACTTCCGCCCGAGTGTGTAGTTCGAAGCATGGAGCGATTCGGCCTTGGAACCCAGATGCGCCTTCTAAACCGAGTGTTTGCCCCTGCCGATTACAAGAAGTTCGAAGCGATGGCATCATTTATGGGGGCTTCTAAAACAGCACTGTCCATTCGAATGATGCAGCTTGGTCTTCTGAAAAGAAATGATCTTTCCGACCCTTATAGTTTGGTTCGAGTCGAAATGGATGAGGAGGACCGTATACTATGAAACCTAACTCGTATGAAATCAAAGTTGTAAAGCGTTGCCCGAAATGCGACTGGCGCATTTTTGATAAAGTGACTCCCACTTCGGGCATCATTGAGTTGAAGTGTCCCAACTGTCGAAAGATTGTTGAGATAGACCTGAGTTATCGTACCCCAATCCGCAGGAGAGCTACCTACTATCGAGCATCCTGCCATACTTACACATAAGAGTAAACGACAACAGAATAAGAAAGCTGATTGCACCGAGCCACGGGTCCTTAGATTAGGAACTCTATGAGACACCAAATTGCCGGGCATTGAGAAGAAAAGGTCACTGCGAAGTGTACCTATCTTCTTGATGCCCGGCTTTTTTGTGCTGTTGCCCCCTAATGGAGGTAACAATGCTGACCAGCCTTTGGGAACCCTATATCGCTCAATATCCTTGATCTCCGATTTTTTGAACCTCACCAAATTCAAAAAATCAAAAGGAGATCAAAAAATGTCTAAGAAAACTTATATCGTCGAGTCCTACGATCCCGCCACCCGCAAGATTGAGCGCGTTACGGTCACACACGAAGTATACAACGCCTATCGCCGCTCCGGATGGAATATTGCAGACAACAATCAGTCCTTTTTTAAGCACGAGATCCAGATGAGCAGTCTGATTGGTGGCGAAGACGGCGGTTATGACAATTTCCGAGAATTCATCGGCGACCCTGAAGCAGTGGACAATGCCGTTGCCGAGAGGATGCTCCTGGAGGCCCTTTACAAAGCATTGGATCAATTAAGCGAGAGTGACTGCGACTTAATCAGAGCTCTCTACTTTGAGGGCAAAACTCTCTCTGAGTATGGCGAAGAAAAGGGTTGTGCGATTTCCACGCTGAGCGAAAGACGGAAGCGTATTCTCCGCGACCTGAAAAAAGTATTGAAAAACTTTGCCGAATAACCCGAAATTATTTCGCACATCTTCCCCTATACAAGTGAGAAGGAATTTACCTTCTTTCTTGTGAACATTGAAAACTGCATATCCGGCGACTGATAACGTCAGCCAACGGGCCCCTGACGAAGGGGAACAGCGATGCGGCGGGTGCGCCAAGACCCACCTGTGCGGAAAACTCTGCATAAAAGACGGCCTACTAAGGTGGCCGAGCGATACCCACCCAGCCCAAAGCAGCTTTGGCAAGCTGTCTCGCAATGACACCGTTGACCTGTACTCACTGTCCAGCCACAGACTCAAGCAATGGGGGCGGCTCTATGAGAACCATAGTGGAGTGAGAGGCTCATGAGATGAATAAGCTGTTCATCGTTCCCGATGTTCCGCCGTGACGGGTATCTAGGATAAATATCACGGAAATTCGTCTGAAACTTACGAATCAGACGAAGGCAAAACGAAGTTATACGGCGGTTTGCGTTATAGCAGACCGCCATTTACATATTAAATTCACAAGAACAGGAGGCTGATAGTATGAATGATATATCAGAAGAAAAAGAAACGCCGAAGCTATTTGACTTTCAGCTAAAATCAAGTAAATTCGGCATTGATGTTAGAATCCCGTGCATAAAGCTTTCAGATAATCACCCATGCAAAGGCTGTGTGTGGTATGACAGGAATACCGACGTACTGTTTTGTCCGTTTCATAAGTGTGTAAGATACAGAAAAGGTGAATGAAATGCTGATTAAACGTGGAGATATTTTTTACGCAGATTTAGATCCCGTAGTCGGTTCTGAGCAAGGCGGTGTTCGTCCCGTGCTGGTGGTTCAGAACAATATCGGAAACAGGCATAGTCCCACGCTTGTGGTTCTGCCGCTGTCAACAGTTAAGAAAAACAAGCTTCCTACGCATATCTGCATAAGAAATTCAAAAATACTGCCTAAAGATTCGGTCATTCTTGCCGAGCAGATTAGGACAATAGACCGCAGCAGACTTCGGAGCTATATAGGCTCATTGGACAGCGGGATAATAAATAAAATCGATGAGGCAATGAAAATAAGTATAGGAGTGGATTTTGATGACTAAATTCGGACAAGCAGAATACGGCGATTTTATGGCAAGAATGTTTGCCGATAAGCTTGATGAAATTCTTGAAGCAGCCGACAAACAGAATTTTAACAGCAAAAATACGGAAGATATATACGGTCAGTTCCCGTCTTCAAGGGACGCAGCATAAGGGGGTTAAGAAATGTTAGGATTTATTATTGGATTGCTTGCAGGCGGTACAGCGGGAGTAATCACAATGTGTCTTTGCACTGCGGCAAAGCAGGCAGATGAAAATATGTCAAATTCGGACAAGTAATTTTGTCCGGTTTGGTGATACCTTTCTGAAAAGATTTGTGGTATCCTTGTTGGTAAAACGGAGGTGAGGAAATGCCGACAGTAACGGTTATACAGCCGACAATAGCAGAAGAAAAAGCAGTCAAGATACGTTGTGCCGCATATTGCCGAGTAAGTTCCGACAGCGAAGATCAGCTCAATTCCTTTATGGCTCAGACAAGATACTACAGCCAAGTTTTTAAGGATTCGGAAACCGAAGAATTGATTGACATATATGCCGACGAAGGTATCACAGGAACCCGAGAGGACAAGCGTGACGAGTTTCAGCGTATGCTAAAGGATTGCCGGCGTGGTAAGATAGACAGGATTTATACGAAATCAATAAGCCGATTTGCAAGAAACACCAAAGACTGCCTAAAAAGCGTCCGAGAACTTAAAGCTCTTGGGATTACAATATTTTTTGAGAAAGAAAATATCGATACTGCCAATATGACCGACGAAATGATGATCACCATCATGGGCGGTCTGGCGCAGGAGGAGTCCACTTCGATTTCACAGAATATGCGGTGGAGCATAAAAAAGCGAATGGAAAACGGTACATTTGAGCTGTCATGCCCTCCATACGGATATATCAAAGAAAATGGAAAGCTTGTGGTCGATCCTGCTCAGGCACAAACTGTTCAGAATATATTTTCATGGTATTTAAGTGGTTATGGAATAATATCAATAGTAAACAGACTAAATCACTTTAATACTCCTTGCTGTAAAAGGAGCAACAAATGGCATATGTTTGGGGTAACATACATACTTACAAATGAAAAATATACCGGAAATACAATGTTTCAAAAAACATATTCAGGCACTACCCTGCCCATTCAGCGGTATAAGAATAATGGTGAGCGTAACAAATACTATGCAGTCAATACTCATCCTGCGATAGTATCACAAGATGATTTTGACAAAGTACAAGCTCTTATGTCAGAAAAAGGCGAGATATTCTACAAAACTGAAAAACAGAAATGTGTTCTGAGAAAAATAATGAAGTGTGGGCAATGCGGCAGTACTTATATACGAAAGAAAAGCCGTGATAAGTATTACTGGTCATGCCGAAAACATGATTTGAAAGCCAGTGAATGTTTTTCCAAACGCATACCCGAAAGCGATATTTATTATGCGTTTATCAGAATATGCAATAAGCTGATAAGTAATTATACTCAAATTCTCATACCTCTTCAAACAGCATTACAATACTTAAAGCTGAAAAAATTCAGCGGTCAAACTCAGGTTATGGATATACACAAAGAAGTAGCCAAGCTCAAAGAACAAACTCACGTCCTTGCAAGACTTAAAACAAAAGGCTTTCTTGACGAGGCTAAATACATTGAGCAGACTACTGAGCTTACGGCAAAGATCAACAAACTGCAAGCAGAACTGAAAAAGCTTACACGCTCAGACGATGAGGACGAAACACTTGATCAGATAGATATGCTGATCGACTTCTTTGAGAAAAGAGAAAATCCTATGACAGAGTTTGAAGAAACGGCATTTGAGAGTATAGTTGAGAAGATTGTGGTTATAGATCAACATGAGTTGGAGTTTCATTTGATCGGCGGATTAAAATTCAAAGAAAATGTATAAAGCACATTGACAATTTAGCATAATTATGATAAAATATATTCAGGAGGCGATGATTATGGATATGAATATGATAAGACCCGTTTCGGATCTAAGAAACAATTTTGCGGATATTTCAAAAACCGTGCATGAAACTGAACAACCCGTCTTCCTCACTAAAAACGGATATGGCGATATGGTCGTTATGAGTATGGAGGCTTTTGAGAAAATGCAGTTTGAAAGCGACGTGTATTTCAAGCTTGCAGAAGCTGAAAGAGAAGCTGAGGAAACAGGCGAACGTTTTTCTTCAAAGGATGTTCTCAGCGCAATGAAAGCGGCGGCGAGAGGAGAATAATGTATACGATTGAATATTTACCGATTGCCAGACGCGATATGGTCGATATTGCAAAATATATCGGCGTAAAGCTTGCAAATCCGGATGCCGCTGAAAGACTTGCGGAGAAAATGGCTGAATCTGCCGAAGATTTGGCAAATATGCCGTATAAGTGTCCGATGTATATTCCGGTCAAGCCTTTGAAGCATGAGTATCGTAAGCTTATAGTTCATAATTATATTATGTTTTACTGGATAGACGAAGACAAAAAGCTTGTAACGATAGCGAGAGTTGTGTATTCCGGACGAGATTATGAAAAGTTGTTATAACTGAATCTAAATGCCTTGCAAGTCAAATCGCAAGGCATTTTTTTGTTGCTATTGGTAATAGCTTTTCAGGGAAAAATGTGATATTCTTGTAGTCTGAAAGGAGGCAACGTCATGGCAAAGAATCGTACAATCCCATTCGGTTACTGTATGAAAAACGGCGAGATAACAACCGAGCCAAAAGAAGTTTACGCAGTTGTTACAATATTTGACGAGTATCTGAAAGGCAGAAGTTTGTCTGAGATCGCAAAGCTTATGCAGTCAGAGAAAATTCGCTACAATGCTGATTCGGACAAGTGGAACAAAAACATGGTCAAGCGGATAATTGAAAATGAGAAGTATCTTGGTACCGATAAATATCCGCAGATAATTGATGATGATACTTTTAGACTTGCAAATGAAAAGCGGATACGGAAAGCAACAACACTTGATCTGATACCCGATGATTTACAAGAAATCAGAAAATGTACATACTGCACTGAATGCGGTCACAAGCTTTCAAGAATCGGAGGCAATTCAAAATATGAAAAGTGGGATTGCAGAAATCCCGATTGCTATAAGTTTGAATATAGATTGACAGATCAAATGATAATAGGAGCAGTTCTTAATGTTCTAAATTCGGCTATTGCGAATCCGAGTCTGTTGGAATTGGGCGGAGAGATAAGCACATATTCACCTACTGCGGATATAGTCCGTAAGCAAAATGAGATAAACCATATGACGGATTCTGCCCAAGCAGATTTTGACAGAGTAAAAGCAGAGATCTTCAAGCTTGCGGAAATGAAATATGACTGCTGCACTTACAATGACAGTCCGCAGAAAACAGACAAGATCAAGGAATTGCTCAAAAATCATGAACAATTAAACAGCTTAGATATCGGCTTATTCAAAGCGTGTGTTTCACGAATTTGGATAAGCCATTTTTGTACCATAGAGGTTGAGTTTATCAATGGTGTGAAAATCAAAAATACTACAGAGAGGATGAATGAAAATGAGTACAGCGCCGAATGTAACGATAATTCCTGCAAAAATCCAGACTGCGGAAAACCGTGATAAATATCATCAGCTGAAAGTTGCCGCATACTGCCGTGTTTCCACCGAGCAAGAGGAACAGCAGAATTCATATCAGGTACAGATCGCCTATTACACCGATTTGATCAACCGAAAAAAGGAATGGACGCTTGCCGGAGTTTTTGCCGACGAAGGGATCAGCGGAACTCAGACAAAGAAAAGGACAGAGTTTAACCGAATGATAAGAATGTGCAAAAACAAAAAGATCGACCTTGTGATAACGAAATCAATTTCAAGATTTGCCCGAAATACGGTGGATTGCCTTGAATATGTTCGACAGCTTAAAGACTTGGGTATTGGCGTGATTTTTGAAAAGGAAAACATAAACACGCTGACAATGACAAGCGAGTTTATGATTGCTTTGTACGGTTCATTCGCACAGGCTGAAAGTGAATCCATAAGCAAAAATGTTTCATGGGGAAAGGAAAAAGCCTACCGTGAGGGCAAGGTGTCCTTTCAGTATAAATATCTGCTGGGTTACAAAAAAGGTGCAGACGGCAAGCCGGAGATAGTTCCCAATGAGGCTGAAACTGTACGGTTGATCTTCAGTCTTTATCTTGACGGATATACCTTACATAACATCGCTCAGACCTTAATGAATCAAAAAAGAATTACCGCAACTGGTAAAAGTGAGTGGTCTAAGGGTGAAATTCAGAGAATTCTGAAAAATGAGAAGTATGTGGGAGATGCACTTTTGCAAAAAACTTTCACGGTCGATTGCATTACACACAAAGTTGTGAAAAATAACGGAGAGCGCCCGATGTATCTTATTACAGATCATCATACTCCCATAATCGATCGTGATACCTTTAACCGAGTACAGCAGGAAATTGCAAGGCGAAGTTCAAAAAGAAAAATATCCGATCATACCAAAACAGAGCAAGGAAAATACAGTGGAAAATATGCATTGTCCGAATTGTTGATATGCGGAAATTGCGGAACTCCGTACAGGCGCAGAATATGGACAAAAAACGGGAAAAAGCAAGTGGTCTGGCGGTGTATCAGCCGTCTGGAACACGGTAAAAAGTACTGCCCCGATTCACCTACGATAAAAGAAGAACAGCTCCATAAGGCGATAATTCGGGCGATAAACAATTACTATTCCTGCCGAAATGATATTGTGCGGATTTTAAAAGCGAATATCGGAACGGTTCTGGAATGTCAGGGGCAGGAGGATATTTTAGCTGCCGAAAAAAGGCTTAGGGAAATCGACCAAGCAAGAAATGATTTAGTGGATTTAATCGCTACAGGCGGATGCGATGAGAACAAGCTTGACAGCGAGTTTGCAAAGCTTTATTCGGAAGAACAGCAGTTGAACGAACGGCTTGCAATGATGAAATCGCAGAACAAAACTTCAGAAGAAACACAGGCGAAACTTGATGAAATTATGGATATGATAGAGCATGAAAAGTTTGAGTTGGAAACGTTCGATAATGTGCTTATCCGAAAGTTGATTGAATGCGTGAAAGTGATGAGTAAGACCGAAATATTGGTGATTTTCAAGGGCGGATATGAAGTTAAAGCAGAAATTGAATAACGATTAAAATTTACAGCTTGCGGAGAAATCTGCAGGCTGTTTTTGTTGGGAGGCGGTTATTTGGCAGGCAATTTTGATGGGATAAAAACAAGAAATTTTGGCATTGAGATAGAAATGACGGGTCTTACAAGATGTCAGGCGGCAAAAGCACTTTCAGGTGTTCTGGGAGGAGAGGTTGTCCATGAGGGTGGCGCTTATGATAAATATACGGTTAAAGATATTAAAAGCAGGGATTGGTCTATTGTGTACGACGGAAGTATCAACTGTTACAATGCAAACGGCGACCGAGCGTCCAAATCCTACAGTGTGGAAATGAATTCTCCTGTTCTTGAATATGGGGATATTCCGCTTTTGCAGGAGGTTGTACGAGCTCTTAGAAAAGCGGGCGGAGTAACAGGTCCGAGATATTGTGCAGGCACGCATATACACATTTCGGCAGACGATTACACTCCGCAGCAGATACGCAATCTTGTAAATATTTTTGCAAGTAAGGAGGACTTTCTGTGGGACGCTTTGCAGGTTTCTTCTGCTCGTGAATCCTACTGTCACAAGATGGATAAGCAGTTCATCGAGGAAATTAACCGAAAAAAGCCTAAAGATATGGAAGAAATAAAGGGGCTTTGGTATCACGGCAGAATGAGCGAACAGTTTCAGCATTACTCAAATAGCCGATATGTTATCTGCAATCTGCACTCATTCTTTCAGCATGGTCATTACGAGATAAGAGCATACAATGGAAGTCTTCATGCCGGTGAGGTAAGAAGTCAGATCGTGCTTGCATTAGCCATAAGCAATGCGGCAATGACAAAGAAATACTGTTCTCCTCACGTTTCTCAAAGTGATAATATGCGGTATAGCTTTCGGGTATGGCTATTGAATCTGGGGCTGATAGGTGAAGAATTCAAGAATTGCAGATCTCACTTGCTGAAACATCTGGAAGGCGATATTGCATGGAGGCACCCGGAGGACGGCATTGCTGCAAGGGCAAGGCTAAAAAAAAAACGAGAGCTTGAAAAACAAGCGGCTCGTGAGCGGCGTGCCGAGCCTGTAAGCGGCAACAGCACACAAGCCGAAAATGTACCCGAAGAAAACAACGAGCCCACAGAGAGCCAATGTGAGGGCGTTGAAGAGGAACTTGAAATGAGTATGTAAAATTGCAAAGGAGTTTTTATGGAATACAGAAGATTATATATCGCCTATGGAAGTAACATCAATCTTGAACAAATGGCATACCGCTGTCCAAATTCAAAGATCGTAAGCAAGGAGATGCTGAAAGGATACGAGCTTGAATTCAGAGGTGTTGCGACGATCGTGCCGAATGATAAATCGGAAGTTCCCGTACTCATATGGGAGATAGACGGACGAGATGAGTACAGTCTTGACAAATATGAGGGCTTTCCGAATCTTTACCGCAAGGAGCTGTTTGAGATAGAGGTAGACGGAGAAAAGAAAGAGTGCATGGCGTATTTGATGAACAAAGGACAGATATCGCCGCCGACCAGTTATTATT
>OGOS01001632.1_pt1 | contig 13746 bp, 12 predicted proteins | sample 1552701 | NCBI WGS metagenome assembly OGOS01 (sample SAMEA2580128, study PRJEB22360) | human gut metagenome | biome: human gut; feature: human-associated habitat; material: faeces | place: Denmark | collected 2008/2010
CTATACAAGCTTCTGTTAGGTATCTTCCTTTTCTTTAATGAAAATAAAGGAATCAATGCACTGGATTTACGTTCAATAGTAGATGTTAACTACTAGACTGCACTTCTGCTAGAAATCAAATGTAGAATTCTTAAGTCACTGAGCAATTCAGATAAGCTACTCAACAGCGTTTTTTTGTGAGGCAGATTTCTTTAATATTAGCGCAAAATACTAGAATAAAGTGGGTCGTGCAAGTGAACAGAAACCTATTTTAGGGATTTTATATACAGATAAAGAGAATAGCTATCCCCGGTTTATTAAGTTAAGACTCATCAACGATTATACTGGTCTGTCACTTAATAAAAACATAGAAAAGTGTTATGTATTATTACATGATGCATTGCTTAATACTAATATCGAGAAAGGCTTTAATACATTAAATTAAAAAGATACAGGTGAAGAACGAGAAGGTCAGCTATGAAGAAAAGAATCATAGACTACTCTGGTTAAATATAATAATCGGTAATATTAAAATAATTTTACTGGGATATATCATGGAATAACTAAAAGAGAGATACCTTTATTCCTGAATGAACAGAAGTATATATTTAATTATGGAAATATGAGAAAGACTGTTATAGATAAAATCAAAGAATACTTACAGTGATTATTTCCTATCAGCTATAGACAGTTAATATATATCCTGATTATTTCTGCTCCACACTTCTCTTGAATTGTTACCTGTAGACTATGGGTATTCAAAATCATTTGCTAGATATCATCAATATCCAAAAACTCAATCCATATTCATGCTACATTCTTAATGCTTAAGTTTCGAGTTCAAAAAACTTTGTTTAGTTGATGAAAAATACTAATCTTTTTATCGTTCTTTTAATATTTATCGTAACCCAATCACCTTTTTGAATACCCATAATCTGCAGAAACAATCTTTTTAATCTTTGTTTGTTCTTTGTTTCTAATACTGTTTAAGAGGAACTTATTAAAGACGTGTTTATAGCATACCTGTGGTTTGTGGGTATTCAAAATCACCTTTTATTTTTGATATATTATCAATTTCCAACCTTAGAAAGTTTTAATGATACGCTCTATATTGTTTTTTCAAAATATTTTTTAGTAGTATATATTGGAGCAATAATACTTATCATAGGTTTCATGTTATTCAGATCACTCATTTGCCCAACAAATAAGTTCTTTTAATTCCTCACTTGCAAATTTGTTTATTTCGACATTATTTTTTTTGATTTTCTTAAGTTTTAGAGTTCCATCAAAGATTTTTTTTAAGGTAAAATAAATACCTTCTTCACTATTTTCACATACAATACCATAATCTCGATCCTCTATTAATTCTTTGGCAGAAATTGTATTAGTTGTTACTACTGGTACCCCTAAGGAAATAGCTTCTCCGTAAACCATCGGTGCTGCTTCATGAAACGACGAAAGTAAAAAAAAGTCTGCATTTTTAATATACACAAATGGATTACTTTTCCTTCCAACTAACTCAATATCATTTGAAAGTCCTTTCTCTTTGATCATCTGCTCTATTTTCACTCTATCTGGTCCATCCCCTACAATAGTCCACTTAAATTGAGAGTTTTGTTCTTTTTTTAATCGTTCCAGTATATTAATTGTACGAATAATGCCTTTTTCTTCACTTAATCTACATACCGTAACAAAATTAATATATTCTGAATTATAAGTAATACATCCATCTGATATTTTTTCATTTATCTCATTAATATTTGTAAAATTTTCACATACATAACATTTATTCTCAAGTCTAGGAAACATTCTTATAAAACTATTTTTACATCCATTAGATACGCAAACAATTTTATCAAATTTCTCATATTCTTTTTCTTGTCTTGAATCATATCCCCCAAATTTTTCATAATCACAATGTACATATGCTACCTTCTTTTTTGCATTTACCTTTTCTAATACAAATTGGTTACAGCCCGTCGAAATTGTATTCCAACCTACATCCTGGGAATAAGAAATTGCAAGATCATACTCCCCTAAATGTTTCATAAAAGAAAACAAAATTTTTCTTGAACAATTACCATTTATCAATCGCGAAAGTATTACCAGAAACATGCGTAACACAGCCTCTCTTTTAGAATAACTCATCACTTCAATTTGAGACATGCCTAACATATTCAATCTTTCGTTCGTATTGATTATTTTTACATTTTCAGGAATTCTTATCTCTTTAAAATCTGTTCTTTTAAAAACAAGTAAATCACATTCTGCATATTTGTTAATGAAAGGTAGAAAATTTAACAAAGATTTTGAGATTCCACCTGTATGTATATTATCTAAGACAATTAACACTCTCATTTACTTCCAATAACTCCTTTAATTTCTTTTTATATATATTTTTTTCAATATCCAACATATCATCACTCCCCAAATAATATCTCTGATGCAACTTCCAAAGTAATCTCTTACCCAATATAAGACAGCAAACATTATTGGAATCATGTATATTATATTGTAATTAAATTCATCTAAGTTTTTATTTAAATTTGAATTAATTTTTCCAATAAATACTCCTAATAAAGTTGATGCAATGACCCCTCCAATTTTTCCAAAATTAAAAAAGAATTCTCCCAAAACATTTCCGCCTATATTAGTATACAGCGCATTTAATATGCCAGGAGTATGAGAAATGGTCAAACCAAAAATAGATTCTTCTGTTAATCTTCCCATTATTCCTCCTACATTTGGAAAAATAGCTGAAATACCATAGACATAAGATTTTCCGTAACTTGGTGAATATCTCGTCAACCAATTTGTAAGAACTGCAATTGCTGTATATCCTGTTTGTCCATATTCTCGCATTTCTTCCAAAATAATATTTTCATGTTTATTGTAATATATCATCTTGTTTATAATATATAATATACTATTTCCTGTCATATCTCTTACATGAACTATAGTATATAGATAAAGCAAAACAATATATGCAAATAATAGTAACACAGTTATTCGTATTATTTGCTTTATAGAGTTATGATGTTTCCTATTTTGTCTTGAAGCAAGCAATAAAAATGTTATTACACATATATAACTAACAGTTTCACTTCGCCTTCCACTTAGCATTAATATAAAAAAGTACAGAATTATAAATGCAAACCATTTTATCTGTTTACTAGGTTTATTCTTTAACGCAACAATCAAAAAAGCAAATCCAATTATTGAAAAATCTCCTATTGTACGTATAAAATCAGGAAATGAATTTAACCAACTTTTCCCATATTCAAAGCCTATTGTTATCGCTCTGATCAGGAAATTCATATCAATAAATACTTTAATAGGAAATGTTAGCAAAATAAGTATAAAAGCTATTTTTATATAAGCTTGTTCATTCATAACACCTTTTGCATTATAAATAAAAGTGTTTTTATATTTTTTAGTACTCAACAAAATGGCTGAACTCAAAAAAACAAACGCAATATTTATCCACATTAAAGCAGAATATCCATCCTCAGCAGAAAAATATTTTAGTACAACTGTTTTCTCAACAAGACTTTCTGGAAAAAAACCAATCAAAAATACCTGGCCAAAATTAAATAACGCTAAAAGAAAAACAAATATAAATGAAAAATTCAAAACAGTACCATTACGTTTTGTATTTGCCCATACAAAAGTAACAATTTCTATAGATAAAAGAACACTTAACCACTGATAAGATGAATAGTTCGATTGAACTTTAATTAAATTCATTAAAACAAGACATAAAAAGGAAGTTACTATATAAATTAATGTATATTTTTGTATATATCTCATCTAATAGTTCTCCTTTGGCTTTCTAAATTCCAGTCTTCTTTGAATAACTCTTTTAAGTGCTAAATAGAAAGTAATTGGATCTTTTAATATACATAATGAATCTTTCAAAAAACAAGCAAATTTCTTTTCTTGTAATTCGATATATGCAAGTTCAAATTTATGCAACGCTTTTATTCTATAAATTTCATTTTTATTATACTTCTTCATCACTGGCATTACTGAAGCAAAAAAATCTTCTTTTAAGCTTCGTAAACGTTCTGAACTAGGCATATTATTATTTGAACTCGTATTATAGCACATTAAATATTCGGGTAATAACTTAATCTGGTAAACATCCGTAAAATTAGTCAATAGCTGAACTTCTTGATGTCTTTTTAATTTTGGATCAAATACACCTGTAACATCTAGAGCCACATGCTTTGCCATAAAAGTTCCTGTATTCACATCTATTTCGCGTCTCAAAATCTGTTTAGTAATTTTACCATCTTTATAAGGTCTCATCCAACGAACAGCAGTATCATTTTCGTAGTACTCAACTAATGTACTAACCCCTCCACACTGAGGGCCCTGTTTTCTTATGAATGCGACTTGACGCATTATTTTGTCACACTTCCACCAATCATCATCATCTAAAAAAGCTATATATTCTCCATGAGCATGTTGAATTCCATAATTTCTAGCCACAGCACCATTAACATGAATCTCTTGCTCCAGAAATACAAACCTTGGATCGCTCTTGTATTTCTCTATTTTTTTATACAACTCTACTGAATATTTATCACCAGGTATGTTATCATTAATAACAATACACTCAATTTTTTTATATGTTTGTCCCAGTATTGAATCAATTGCTCTTTCAATATATTCTGATGAATGATATGTTGGTGTAATTACACTCACTAATCCTTCTGTATACTTCATTTTATCTCCTTATCGTAATAATTTTGTGAAAACAAACAATCTGATTTTTTTAGGAAGTAATGCTACGACAAGTTGAACCGCTATCGTTTTATAATAATCCCATTTACTAATGTATCTCGTATTATAAATCTTTTTTCTGCCGTTTCTATATTTTTTAAAATATGTCCATCCTCCCCTACGTTCAATCATTGCATATCCAGTTCTAGCATAAACTAGATAATCATCAACATTTGCACATTTTGCTCCAACTAAAAGCATCCTAATCCACATCATATCGTCTTCCATTAATGGACAATGTTCATAATTTCCAGCTTTCAGTACTGTACTTTTTTTATACATTACAGTCATATGATTAAATGCACTTCTTTGTTTTTGATACTCTGCAATCTCTTCATGTGTGATTGGAACATTTCTTTTAGCTAAAACATTCTTAATATTTCCTTCAAACTCTATAATATGGCTCCCACATATGTCTAATGCCGGATCATTGCTAAACAGTTGCAATTGTTTTTCAAAACGATCCGCTCTCGCGATGTCATCAGTATCCATTCGCGCAATCAATTCGTTTGAACACGCTAAAATACCATCTGCAAGTGCAAGACCAAGCCCTTTATTAACTTCGTTATCTACAATTCTAATCAATTGTGGATATCGTTTTATATATTCATCAACTGCAGTCTTAAGTTCTTCAGAAATAGGTCCATCAAATACAATTACTATTTCATTCGGCAATACAGTTTGATCCATTATGCTTTGCATACAGGCATTAAAATACTCAGCTTTCTCTTTTATATAAAGAGACATTAAAACAGAAAATTTTTGATATTTCATAACTTACACCTATCTTTTAACTTTATAAATCTATTTGAACACCCATATATTAATTTTTCAAATATAGAATGATAATCCAATTAACATTCGTAAGAACTTTTAAATTATGGGGATTCAAATTAAATTTCATTCAATTTAAAAGGACGTCTGTTTTAGCAGCTAGATCTACTCATAGTCTTTTCCTAATACAGCTAACACAGTTCTAAACATTGTTGCTATATCCCCAAAAAATGAGAAGTTCTTAATACTATCTAAGTTATATTTCATTTTACCTGGTAGTACTTCTTCTATATATGTTTTATCTACATTACTCGCTGCATCTAATAATTCAGCTTCATCTTTGTATCTAATACTTGCTTCACTAGTAATACCTGCAGGTAATAATAATGTAGCCATATATTCAGGTTTATATTGTTCAACATATTTAACTGCTTCAGGTCTTGTACCTACAAAACTCATATTACCAGAAATAAGATCTAATACCTGTGGTAACTCATCTAATCTACAACCTCGAAGTTTTGCTCCTACTTTAGTAATACGACTATCATTCCCTACTGTTACAGTAGAACCAATCTTATCTGCATTGCTAACCATTGTTCTGAATTTATGAATCTTGAAATGTTTTCCATAAGTTGTAATTCTTTCCTGTCTATAAAATACAGGGCCTTCAGAATCTAACTTGATCATAATAGAAATCACAATCATAGGAATAGCTAATAGAACAAGTAAAATCAAACCACCTACTAAATCCATTACTCTCTTAAGAAACATACTTACTTTCTTCTTCTGTAATGAATCATAATATACTCTTACTTCATCATTCTGCATATAATCAGGTAAAGTTTCCCATTTCTTCAATATTACATATATTCCTTTACAACTTCTTTAAAGTTTTCAATCACATACTCTACATCTTCATCACTTAACTTAGTATGTAAAGGTAAAGTAATAAGATTTTCATAATATGCATATGCATTAGGGAAATCTTTTATATCCCACCCTAAGGTTTTATATGCAGTCATCATAGGTAATGGTTTATAGTGTACATTTGTATTTACACCACGTTCTGCTAATTTAATAATGATTTCTCTTCTCTGTTCATCACTAATACCAGGTATTCTAGTTAAGTATAAATGTTTAGAAGACTCAAAGTCCTTACCCCAATGATTTAAGTGTTTAACACCTAACTCATCACACATTGCATCATACTTACTTACGATTTCTCTTCTTCTTGCAAGCAAACCAGGATATCTGTCTAACTGACGTAATCCAATAGCTGCCATAATATCAGTCATATTACACTTATACCAAGGACCAATAATATCATATTCCCAAGCACCTAACTGTGTCTTAGCTAATGCATCCTTATTCTGTCCATGTAAACTATATAACTGGAATAACTTATATACTTCTTCGTTATCTATACCAGGAATATCTTTCCAAGTACTTGCTCCACCTTCTGCAGTCGTAAAGTTCTTTACTGCATGGAATGAAAAACTACTAAAATCAGCCCATTCACCAGCCATTTTACCATTTTTTATAGCACCTAGTGCATGTGCACAATCCGCAAATACCATTACTCTATTAAGAGTTTGCTGTATTCTAGCTCCTAGGGTATTACCCTCTTTAGCTTTAAATAATTCTTTCTTACTTTCAATAGCCTGATATAACTTATCATAATCACAAATAATACCACCAAGATCTACAGCTACTACAGCTTTAGTCTTCTCAGTAATCGCTTCTGCGACCTTATCATAATCCATTTCACAGTTATCTTTCTGACTATCTACAAATATAACTTTCGCACCACAATGAATGGCTGCTGAAGCTGAAGCTGTATAAGTATAAGCAGGTACAATCACTTCATCTCCCTCTTGGATACCACATACCCTAAGGTTTAACTCTTCTGCTGCTGTCGCAGAATTTAAACATACCACTTTAGATGTATGACAATATTCAGCAAGTCTTCTTTCTAATTCTTTAGTTCTTGGTCCTGTAGTAATCCAACCAGAACGAAGTGCTTTGGCAACTTCTTCTATTTCTAATTCAGAAATATCAGGTGGACTAAAAGGTATCTTTCTTTTATTCATTTCCATCTTTCTCCCTCCTCTATGAATAAATACATGGGGTGGCACTTATCACTAAGTGCCACACACATGTGTTATGCTGGATGATATGTTGATACAATCTTCTGTACTCTTTCTTTCATATCATCTTCATTTCTATATGCTGCATCAAGTAATCCATCTAACTCACCTAAGAACTCATTGATATCAAATGGAATAGGACAACCAATATGAATTAAATCATTCTTAGTCTTCTTTAAACCTTCTTCAGCCATAAGCTTTTCTTCATAAAGCTTTTCGCCTGGTCTAAGTCCTGTGAACTCTAACTTGATATCTACATCAGGTGTATAACCTGATAATCTAATTAAGTTACGAGCTAGAGTAGTAATCTTAACTGGTTCACCCATATCTAATACGAAGATTTCTCCTCCATGAGCATATGTACCAGCAAGTAATACTAAACTTACTGCTTCTGGAATAGTCATAAAGTAACGGATAATATCAGGATGTGTAACAGTAACTGGTCCACCTGCTTCAATCTGTCTCTTAAAGATTGGAATAACTGAACCATTACTTCCTAATACATTACCAAAACGTACAGCTACAAACTCAGTCTGTGTAGTCTTTAATGCTTCTTTGATTTCAGGTCTTTCAATCATATCCTTCTCATGAGTAAATAACTGAGGGATTTCATAAGCCTTACCTTCTTTAATCTTAGCTGCAAAAGCCTGAATAATCATCTCACATAAACGTTTAGAAGCACCCATGATGTTTGTAGGGTTAACTGCTTTATCTGTACTAATTAATACAAATTTCTCACATCCATGTACCATAGCTGCATAAGCAGTCTTATAAGTACCCATAGCGTTATTCTTAATAGATTCACATGGGCTATCTTCCATTAATGGTACATGCTTATGTGCTGCTGCATGATATACAATCTGAGGTCTATACTTCTTAAAAAGATCAAACATCTTTCTACTATCTCTTACTGATCCAATAAGAGTCACTAGATCTAAGTTTGGATACTTCTTTCTTAACTCTAACTGAATATCATATGCATTGTTTTCATATACATCAAATAAAATTAACTGTTTAGGGTTATGTGATGCAATCTGTCTCGCAAGTTCTGAACCAATAGAACCAACACCAGTAATAAGAACAACCTTATTTCTTACATATGCAAACACTTCATCCATATTAGGCTTGATAGGATCACGACCTAATAAATCTTCAATCTGAACTTTCTTCATCTTACTTACTGATATCTGACCAGTATATAACTGATACATACCAGGTAGATTCATAAGTTCACAAGATGTTTCATTACATACTCTAAGAATATCTCTCTTATCCTGAGGATTAGCACTAGGTACAGCAACATAGATCTTCTCAATATTGAACTTATCTACTGCTTCTAGGATATGATCCCTACTGCCAAATACAAGTACATCATCAATGTATCTATCCCATTTATTAGGGTTATCATCGATAAAGCATGCAACAGTTTCATTTATTTCTATAGCATGTTTAATATCTCTAAATAACATCTGACCAGCAGAACCAGCCCCAACAATCATAACATTCTTTTTCTGTACTTCATTGTTTGTTCTACCGCGTAATAAGAGTACAAAACGATAGAAGAAACGAATTCCTAATGTTGCAATAAACTGTACTGTAGTACCAATCACATAATAAGAGATAGGCATATGTAAGTTAAAGATAAGTAGTGAACCAGTGTAAATGACACCAGTCACTACAGTTGCAAGAATGACTCTCAATAATTCTGAATAACTCGCAAAACGCCAAATACTCTTGTATAAACGTAAGAGCCAGAATACAACTAAACAAAACAAAGCATATATAATAATAGTCTTTGTATAAGTTGTTAAGTATTGTGGTTCTACACTTGTTACTTTACAGTCAAATCTTAACCATAAAGCAATCCCAAATGATACTATAACTGCCACAAAGTCATAGACCATTAAAAGTAATCGAACAACCTGCCAATGTTCGACCTTTCTTTTTGAACCTTTACTCATTTTCATTTCCCTTCTTAAGTCTTACTTACTTCTCCCATAATCATAGCCATATCCATAGCCATAACCGTATCCATAACCACTTGATTCTGAACTATAGAATGTCTTTTTATAACTATTTAATACCACACCTACAATATGAGGTAATGTATCATGAAGTTCATCTACAGAATCAAGAATATCTCCTGCTTCTGCATAGTCCTGCTTAACGACTACAACTGCACTATCAGCATACTTTGCGACTAATAATGCATCTTCCATCATATATAAAGGTGCAACATCTAAAATAACAAAATCATATACTTCTCTTAATTCTATAATCAAGTTTTCTAATCTTGGTTTAGACAATTCAGTTGAACCATCAGCAGAAATATCACTACCAAATATAACATCTATATCATCCTTGTGGACAATACATTGTTCTAGGTTGATATCTTTATCATTTATATAGTCTAATGATGTTCTATGAATATTTGCATATCTCATCGTCTTCTCAACTGATGGATTTCTCACATCTAGATCAACTAAACATACCTTATAACCCTTTTGTCCTAATGTAATGGCTGTATTAATAGAAACTGTTGTTTTTCCTTCATTAGGTACAGTACTTGTTATCATATAGACTGAATTTTTATTTTTTCTATGATCCTGTTCCATCTTAATTCTAATATTATGGAAAGAATGCTTAAAATCCGCTTTAATACCAATACCATTTAATAATAAACCTGGATTATTAGGATGATGCTTTTCTACTAATGGAACTTTCGCAACATAATCCATACCTAGAATTTCTTTGACATCATTCTTATCTAAGATAGTTCTTCTAAATACAGCAACTACAATGAGTAATAAAACACTTACTCCAAGTCCAATTAATCCACCCTTTAATCCTGCTAGTAAATAACTTGGTGAGGCATCAGCCTTCTTAGGCATTGTAGGCTTATCCAATAACATAATACTTACATCCTGCATAGCATCCTTTGTTAATGCATCACAGTTATTAGTAATAGCTGATGCAACATTATAGGCATCCTGAGCACTCTTACCTGTGACTTTTAATACAACAAGATTTGTATTTTCAATCTGTGTTGCTGAAATTTTTGCAGGTATCTTATTAACATTCAATATATCCTTTACGATATTCTTCATTTCCTTACTAGTAAGGATTGAATTAAATGTATCTACAAGTGTTGCTTTAGTACTACTTGCCTGAGCGGCATCATAATAGTATGTATCTGTTAATTCAGCAGAAGGTACAAACACTGCTTCACTTGTATAAGTTGTATTAAAGAAAAGAATTTCTTTCATCTCTAATGCAACCATACCAATAAGTACTAATAATAATACTGTCTTCCACATTCTCTTAAATGCACGGAGGAAATTTTCAAAGCACTTACCTAAATCAATCGTCATTTCATCTTGATTATTTGATTCCATTATTTATCCCCCCTTACTTTATATTTGCCATAACCATAGCGGTTATTATAATTGCCAGTTCCCTTATTGCTTTCACTTAGCATGTTTTTAAATACAACACCAATTACGTTATCCTTAACATAAGTTAAACGTTTAATTGTTTCGTTGATGACATCACTAGGTGCAAAATCCTGTCTTACTACAAATAGAGTTGCGTCCACTAAACCATTCATAACTGTTGGTTCATTTAAGAAGTATGCAGGACTTGTATCTACAATTACGAAATCATATTCTTCTTCTAATTCTTTGATAATTGCTTTTAGTTTAGAACTTTCTGTTAACTGTTCAGACTTATATAAGTCCTGACTACATGGTAATAAATCTAATCCACTACGATCATTCACTACCTCACTTTTCCAGTTAGAACTGCCCTCGATCGCCTTATTTAAGCTCTTAGAATCACCTAAATTAAAAATTTTGAATAGTGCTGGCTTATTAAAGTCTGTATCTACTAGGACTACTTTACGGTCATTTTTCGCAAGTGCTAAAGCTAAGTTTGCAGCCACAGAAGACTTCCCTTCATTTTCATAAGCACTAGTGATCATAAATGACTTATACCCATGCTTATCACTTGTTGCTTCCACCTTACTTCTAAGTTTTTTTACAGATTCTCTAAAGAAGAAGCTTGTCTTTAATGAAGTGATAAGAATTGCTTTCTTACTTCTTGCATCTTCTCTACTCTTCTTTTCAAATGGTAATTTCGCATACAATCTTGTATCAAGCTTATTTTCCACTTCATCTTCACTCTTAATAGTATCTCTTAAGAAGAAATATAAACCAAGTAAACAAGATACTACAAATCCACTACCTACTCCACCAATTAAGAAGTTCTTAATATGACTATTTGGATTTACTGGTTTAGTAGAGAACTTACTTTCCTTTAATACAGTAATATTGTATGGGAAACTATAACGTTCTGTATTTTCTCTATACCAATCATTTAAATACTTAATAGAGAAATAGGCTTCTCTTTTAGTATCTGCAGTCACTTTAATCTTAACTACATTTGCCTGTTTTAAAGTTACTTCTGCCTTATAAGTTGTCTTACTTATAGGCATCTTTTTCTTTACATAAGATTTCGCATTATTACTATTCATTAGATAATCTAATGTATTGACATAACTCTGAACCTTATCAATACTCTTAAAAGTATCTCCACCACTACTTAATGTTGCAGTCATACTTGTACCATATTGAGGTACAAAAGTGACTGTCTTCATAAAATCAAATACACTTCCAAAAACAATCATGACTGCAACAATCAAGATCCAACTTTGTAGTATATCTTTAATAATACATCTAACTATAGTAAGGAGATTCTCATTCTGTACATTGTTTTCCATAATATCCTCCCTACTTTTCTACAATGACAACTAATTTAGTTAAGCCATAGTCATCATTACTTGTTTTTACTCTATAAATAAATTCATAAGTACCAGGTTTATTCTTATCATAGTCTGTATTAATATCTACCTGATTCTTTAAGTTTGAATAGTCCATATCATCCATAGTAACTGAATCAATATGTCTCTTCGCATTCACTTCAGTACCAACCTTGACTCTCATTAAATAAGTATCTAGGTTAATATTGACTGTCTGATTTCTAGAAGTCTGATATGCCTTTAATGTGATAGATGATTGAGTCCCAGTACTATCAGTGACTGCAAATGTTACATAGTGATTCTTATCCTGTTCATATTCTCTGATTACTTTAACCTGAGAACTTAAATCACCATCAACACAACTATAAGCATTCATATAGTCTGCAAACTGTGCTTTAGAGTTAACCTTAGAATATACTAATGCTTTATTAAGATATAGCTGTGGTGCACTATAGTTTTTATATTTGATTTTTCTTTTTGTTTTAGTGTAGTTATCATCTTTATCAAATACACCTAAAGTAACCACTCGTACATTACCTTCACCAAAAGTACTCATGCCCTGAACGAATACTTTCTTAGTAATGTTGCCATCTTCCTTATCAGTGGCTTTTACGCCCTTTAAAATAGCCTGATTTGTAGTTGTCTGATCCATTCCAGTATCTAATACCAAAGTACCTTTAGGTACTTTAATAACTGGTGAAGAACCAGTTTGTGGCTTATGTGTATCATATAGCAAGAATCCACCATATAATGCCACAATCACCAGGAATATGATTCCGTTTCTGACCTTGTTGTTCATACCTTTCCCCCATTTAATAATATTTTTCCATTCTCTTTAAAAATCCTTTGTGCATAATCACTACCAAAGCGTGTTTTAACTTGAACATAAGATTCATACATTCTAGAATGCCTGCTTCTCAAGTTATGTGCATCACTACCGACAAAATGTATGAGTTTATTTTCTAATAGGTTCTTTACTGTCTCTTTTACTAATGATCCATAGTCTCCAAGTATTGAACCTTTATTCATCTGTAAATAACCACCCCTGTTGACTATTTCTACTGCAATATCAGGATTAATCTGAATTGCTTCAAAACGTTCTGGATGTGCTACAACAGGAATATAACCCTTATCCAATACATCTTGTACTGCTTCGAGAATCACTTCTTCTTCTACATCAAAATAGAACTCCATTAAAAGAGGCTGTGACGAAATGATTTAATATCATTTCCAAACAGTCTT
>OGOS01001639.1_pt1 | contig 13702 bp, 13 predicted proteins | sample 1552701 | NCBI WGS metagenome assembly OGOS01 (sample SAMEA2580128, study PRJEB22360) | human gut metagenome | biome: human gut; feature: human-associated habitat; material: faeces | place: Denmark | collected 2008/2010
CGTCACCGGCTGCGTGGTCAGCGCTCTGGAGCCCAGCGCAGCGGTCAGCGTTCTGTACAAGGACGAGATCGACGCTTCCGACAACATCATTGCTGCCACCAACGCCAAGGCTGCCGCTTACACCGCAGAGGTGTGCAGCGCTGCCAACGCTGTGGCCTGCGGTGCTGCCGATATGGTCTGTGACGCTGCCAATGTGCGCTCCAGCGTGGTTGCTGCCCTGGAGCTGCTGAGCACCAAGCGCGCTGCCCGCCTGCCCAAGAAGCATGGCAATATGGCCCTGTAAGCGTCCGAATGTAAGTTAATTGAGTTCGATTTTGAATTGGAGGATCCTTCCATGAAGTACTACAATATTACTGTCAATGGTGTTGCTTACAGCGTTTCCGTTGAGGAAACTGCCGCAGGCGCTGCTCCTGTTGCCGCTGCTCCCGCAGCACCCGCCGCACCCAAGGCCGCTCCCGCTCCCGCAGCTGCTCCTAAGGCAGCCGCCGGTGCAGCCGGTGCTGTTGCCGTCAAGGCTCCCATGCCCGGCAACATTCTGGATGTCAAGGTCGCTGCCGGTGCTTCTGTCAAGGCCGGCGACGTGCTGGTCATCCTCGAGGCCATGAAGATGGAGAACGAGATCGTTGCTCCGCAGGATGGCACCGTTGCTTCCATCAACGTGAACAAGGGCGATACCGTCAACTCCGGTGACGTTCTGGTTTCCATGAACTAAGGAAGAGGTGACAACCATGGCAAAAAAGCCGATCAAGGTGACCGAGGTCGTCCTGCGTGATGCGCACCAGTCTTTGCTGGCTACCCGTATGACCATGGACGAGATGCGCCCCATCCTGCCCGAAATGGACAAGATCAACTACTTCTCCGTGGAGTGCTGGGGCGGCGCTACGTTCGACAGCTGCATCCGCTTCCTGGACGAGGATCCTTGGGAGCGTCTGCGCATCCTGCGCAAGGAACTGCCGCACCAGAAGCTGCAGATGCTGTTCCGCGGCCAGAATATGCTGGGCTACCGTCCCTACGCAGATGACGCTGTGGAGTACTTTGTACAGAAGTCTGTTGCCAACGGCATCGACGTCATCCGCATCTTTGACGCTCTGAACGACCCCCGCAACCTGCAGACTGCCATCAAGTCTGCCAACAAAGAGGGCGCTCATGTGCAGGGTTGCATCAGCTACACCCTGAGCCCTGTGCACAACAACGAGTACTTTGCAGCCTACGCCAAGACTTTGGAGGAGATGGGCGCAAACTCCATCTGCATCAAGGATATGGCCGGTCTGCTCACTCCCTATACCTGCTATGATCTGGTCAAGAAGCTGAAGGAGACCGTCAGCATCCCTGTGGACATCCACAGCCACTACACTGCAGGTCTGGCTTCCATGTCCATCCTCAAGGGCATCGAGGCAGGTGCCGATATCATTGATACCGCCATGAGCCCCCTGAGCCTTGGTACCAGCCATATGCCCACCGAGAGCCTGGTGGCTGCCCTGCAGGGCACCGACTACGACACCGGTCTGGATCTGAAGCAGCTGAATGTCGTGCGCGCTTACTTTGCAAAGCTGCGTGAGAAGTACATCGCCAACGGCCAGATCAGCCCCAAGAGCTTGGGTGTGGACGCCAACACCCTGCTGTATCAGGTGCCGGGCGGCATGTTCTCCAACATGCTCAAGCAGCTGAAGGATGCCGGCAAGGAAGACAAGCTGGACGAAGTGCTGGCCGAGATTCCCCGCGTCCGTGAGGATGCAGGTTATCCGCCGCTGGTCACCCCCACCAGCCAGATCGTTGGCACGCAGGCTGTGTTCAACGTCATCATGGGCGAGCGCTACAAGATGGTTACCAAGGAGTTCAAGGGTCTGGTCCACGGCGACTACGGCAAGACTCCCGCTCCCATCAAGCCCGAGTTCACCAAGAAGATCCTTGGCGACGAGCAGCCCATTACCTGCCGCTTTGCCGACACGCTGGCGCCCGAGATGGACAAGCTGAAGGCCGAAGCTGCCAAGTGGGCAACGCAGGAAGAGGACGTGCTGACCTACGCAATGTTCCCGCAGGTCGCTCCCAAGTTCTTCGATAAGCGCAATGCCAAAAAGCAGGGCGTGGACGGTGATCATGTGGACTACACCAACCAGTCTCATCCTGTCTGATAAATAAATCCCTTTCAAGGCTGCTGCACAAAATGCTGTGCAGCAGCCTTTTTTGCGTATCCGGCAAAGGCACAAGACGTACTCTGTCGGGCAATCCCGGAAAAACTTCTGCATACACATTGACTTGCCGCCCAATACCTTTTATAATGTTTGGTATAGCCGTACAATACAACAAATGATGTGGAGGAAAATGCTATGCGAAGCATCCCGGAGCAGCGCATTGCTGAGTTTCAGGAGCAGGACTATCAACTGTATTTTGGCATTTCAAAGCTGGAATTTGACCGGATGCTCAAGGCTCTGCATGAGGCTTACCGTCAGGAGCATAAGCGCAAGACCCGCTTTACCAAGATCTCCATGATGGACAAGCTCATCCTGACCCTGATCTATCGCTACGAGTACCGCACGATGGAAAGCATTGCCAAGGAATACGAGGTCTCTCTGGATACCATTGCCGACAACATCCATTGGGTGGAGCGCACGCTGCTCAATGCAGATATCCTGCAAACCAGTGTGACCTGCGTTTATAAGACGAACTGATGTTATGACCCTGCGTGAAAACGCGGGGTTATATTTTTTACAAGGGGAAAGCTTCTGGAAAAGCGGTAACTGCCGCAGTCATGTTGTTTTGGCTGCGCAGCAGTAAAAATGAAAACTGTGTTTTTTGCACGGATGCAGTCTGCACCTTGAATTTTTCAGAAAAGAATAGTAAAATGATGCTATATGTATCGTAACATGGGCTTGTGTGCCCAAAGCGGATACCTATACAGAAAAACCGAAGTTAAACCGCAAAAGAATAGGAGCTAGTATGATCTTAAGCATGACCGGTTTCGGCAGGGGGACTGCCGTGCTCAATGGCCGTGAGATCACTGTGGAACTGCGCAGCGTGAACTCCCGCTATTTCGAGTATTCCTCCCGCATCCCGCGCACCTGCAGTTCTCTGGACAGCCGCCTGAAAAAGCAGCTCAACCAGCGGATCTCCCGCGGCAAGGTAGAGCTTAGCATGACCGTCCAGAACGTGGACGCAGCGGATACCGTGGTCGCCGTCAACATGGAGCTTGCCCGCAGCTATCAGCAGGCCATGCGGGACCTGTCCGAGCAGCTGGGGGTCAAAAATGATGTGTCCACCGCCGTTCTGACCCGCTTCCCGGATGTGCTGACCACCCGCCACGCCGATGTGGACGAGGAGCAGCTGTGGCAGGATGTGTCTGCCGTCACCGCGCAGGCGCTGGATCGTTTTGTAGAGATGCGCGCCGCCGAGGGTGCCAAGATGAAGGCAGACGTGGAAAGCCGTCTTGTGTTTCTGGAACAGTGCGTCGGCAAAGTGGAGAGCCTGAGTGCAGGCCGGGTAGAGAACTACACCAACCGCCTGTACGAAAAGCTCAAGGTCATCCTGCAGGATCGTGACATTGATGATGCCCGTGTGCTGACCGAGGCCGCCATTTTTGGCGATAAGACCGCCGTGGATGAAGAAACTGTCCGTCTGCGCAGCCACATTGCACAGTACCGCGATATCTTGCAGCTGGACGAGCCCGTGGGCCGCAAGCTGGACTTCCTGACGCAAGAGCTGAACCGCGAGACCAATACCATCGGCTCCAAGTGTCAGGATCTGGATATCACCCGTATTGTGGTGGATATGAAGGCGGAGATCGAAAAAATCCGCGAGCAGATCCAGAATCTGGAATAATATGTTGTGGAGGAGCCTATGAAACTCATCAACATCGGCTTTGGCAATATGGTCAGTGCGGGGCGTGTGGTGGCAGTCGTCAGCCCGGACTCCGCACCGGTCAAACGTCTGGTGAAGGAAGCACGCGAGCGCGGGATGCTGATCGATGCCTCTTACGGCCGCAGCACCCGAGCTGTGCTTATCATGGACTCCGATCATGTCGTGCTGTCTGCCCTTCAGCCCGAAACGGTGGCAAGCCGCGCCGCCGGGCAGGAGGGTAGAGCATCAATGGAGGAAGAAACATCTCATGGCGAATGATAAATTTCTGTTTGTAGTTTCCGGTGCAGCCGGTACTGGTAAGGACAGCGTGGTCAAGGCACTGCGCGAGGCACACCCCGAGATCGAAAAGACTGTCTCTGCCACCACACGCGCCCCGCGCCCCGGCGAGCAGGAGGGTGTGGACTACTACTACCGCACCCGTGAACAGTTCCAGCAGCTGCTGGAAAACGATCAGGTGGTGGAGCACAACTTCTATAACGGCAACTACTACGGCACCCTGAAGTCTGAGGTGGAAAAGCGGCTGGAAGCTGGTAAGGTGGTCGTGCTGGTCATCGATGTGCACGGCGCTGCCAATATCCGCCGGATGTTCCCGGGCGCTACCACCGTGTTCCTGCTGCCGCCCTCTGTGGAGGAACTGGAGCACCGTCTGCGCGGCCGCGGCACCGAGACCGAGGAAAGCATTCAGGAGCGTCTCGCCACCGCCCGGCAGGAACTGGCCGAGCAGGATAAGTTTACCGTAAAGCTGGTCAATAATCAAATCGAGCCCTGCGCCGCAGAGCTGTATCAGGTCATCTGTCAGCGCGCCGGGCTGCAGGAGTGAAAAATCAAGCGTTGAAGGAGTTGGACGAATGCCCAAAACGGTAGGCATTGCCGTCAGCAATGCGACCTTCCATTTTGATAAGCTGTATACCTACGCCGTTCTGCCGGAGCACCAGAATGTGGTGCGTCTGGGCAGCATGGTACTGGTACCCTTCGGCAAGGGTAGCCGCGCCCGCATGGGTGTGGTACTGGCCTGCGATGCCGAGCCGGAGCACTCCAAGCTGAAATATCTGTTTGACGTAGCCCCGGCTTCGGCCTGCCTGACCCCGGAGCTGCTGCGGCTGGTGTATTTTTTAAAGGAACGCACCTTCTGCACCTACTACGAGGCCGTCAAGGCGGTCATTCCGTATGGTGCGCAGTATAAGCCCGCCGTGGCGGCAGACGGTGTGACCCCGGTGCTGCAAAAGCAGCTTACCCGTCACACCGAAAATGCCTATAAGCTTGTGGGCACTCTGCCGCAAAAGCCAAAGCCTACGGCAAAGCAGCTGGCGGCGGTGGCGCTGCTGAGCGGCGGTCCCCGCACCCTGAACGAACTGGAGGATAAGGGCATCAGCCGCGCCGTGCTGGATAACCTGTGCACCAAGGGTGTGCTGGAATGCAGCAAGGTGAATAAGTCCATCGACCTGTACGCCTCCATCCCGCTGCGTAACGACCCCATCACCCTCACAGAGCAGCAGCAGGCCGCTTACGACACGCTGCTGCCTAAGCTAGAAGATACCGCACCCCATTCGGCGCTGTTGTACGGTGTGACCGGCAGCGGCAAGACGCTGGTGTTTTTAAAGTTGATTTCCCGCTGTCTGGAACTTGGCCGCAAGGCGCTGGTGCTGGTGCCGGAGATCAGCCTGACCCCGCAGATGATCCTGCGACTCAAGGGGCAGTTCGGCCGCCGCGTGGCGGTGCAGCACTCTGCGCTCAACCATACCGAGCGTCTGCTGCAATGGCAGATAATCCAGGACGGCGGTGCAGATATCGTGGTCGGCACCCGCAGCGCAGTGTTTTCGCCGTTGGAAAACATCGGCCTTATCATCATTGACGAGGAGCAGGAGCACACCTACCGGTCGGAATCCGCACCGCGCTACTCCGCCCACGAGGTCGCCCGGCAGCGTGCCGCCGAAAACGGCGCACTACTGCTTCTGGCCAGCGCCACCCCCAGCACCGAGAGCTTCTACGCTGCACAGAACGGACGCACCCAGCTGGTGCGTCTGACCAAGCGCTACGGCGGCAACCCGCTGCCCAGTGTGCAGATCGTGGATATGCGGGCAGAGCTGGCTGCGGGCAACCCCCGGGAGATCAGCCTTGCGCTGGAAGATGCCATCCGCCGCAATCTGGAAGCGGAAAAGCAGACCATTCTTCTGCTCAACCGCCGGGGCTACCAGACCATTGCCCAGTGCGAGGACTGCCGCGAGGTGCTCAAGTGCCCCAAATGCAGCGTGCCCATGGTGTACCACAAATCAGCGCATAAGGTGCTGTGCCACTACTGCGGCTCCCAGCAGGAGCCGCCGCCCACCCTTTGCCCGGCCTGCGGCGGCAAGCTGCAGTACCGGGGCTTTGGTACCCAGAAGGCCGAAGAGGAGCTGGCAAAGCTCTTCCCGGAGGCGCGGGTGCTGCGCATGGATCAGGACTCTACCGCCGCCAAGGACGCCCACGAGAAGCTGCTTGCCAAATTTGCAGCGCATGAATATGACATCATGGTGGGCACCCAGATGGTGGCGAAGGGTCTGGATTTCGAGGATGTGACCCTTGTGGGCGTGCTGGGCATTGATTCGCTGCTGTTCGCACAGGGTTTCCGGGCATACGAGAACGTGTTCAGCCTGATTACACAGGTGGTGGGACGCAGCGGCCGCGCAAAAGAGCCCGGCTTTGCCATCATCCAGACCACCGACCCGGACAACCCGGTGCTCACCCTTGCCGCCGCGCAGGATTACGACGCCTTCTACGAGCAGGAGATCGCCTACCGCAAGCTTGGCTTGTATCCGCCCTTCTGCGGGCTGTGCATCATCGGCTTTGCCGGTGCAAAGGAGAACGAGGTGGCGCGTGCCGCTGCCCGTTTCTCGGCGCTTTTAGGGCAGCAGGCGGCCAAGCAGCCGGATCTGCCCCTGCGCATTCTGGGTCCTACGCCCGGCAGCATTGAAAAGATCAACGACACCTACCGCTATAAGCTCACCGTCAAGTGCCGCAACGACCGCCGTTTCCGCGACCTTGTGCGCAGCACGCTGGCACTGTATGAAAAAGAAAAACTGCCGTCCCGTGCATCGGTCGTGGTAGACCTGCACTCGGACGGAGACATCTGATAAAACTGGAGGTACCATTATGGCTATCCGTAATATTGTTAAAGAAGGCGACCCCATCCTGAACAAGGTCTGCCGCCCTGTGACCAATTTTGACGACCGTCTGGCCACCCTGCTGGACGATATGCGCGAGACTATGATCGCCGCCGACGGCGTAGGTCTGGCCGGTCCGCAGGTGGGCATGATGCGCCGCCTGTTCGTGGTGTGGGACACCACCGATGCCCCGGAGGAGATTCCCGAGGATTACGAGTACAAGTTCATTGATTTCGTCAACCCTGAGATCCTTGCCGTTTCTGAGGAAGAGGAGACTGCCTACGAGGGTTGCCTGTCCTTCCCGGGACACAACGGCGCTGTGACCCGCCCCGTTGCCGTCAAGGTGCGTGCACAGGACCGCAACGGCGAATGGTTCGAGCTGGAAGCTGACGGCCTGCTGGGCCGCTGCATCCAGCACGAGAACGACCATCTGGACGGCATCACCATCATGGAATCCAGCGAGTACTTCTATGAGGATACCGAGGAAGGCAAAAAGGCCGCCCGCGAAGCGAAAGGAAACAACTGATGCGCATTTTGTTCATGGGCACGCCGGATATTGCTGCCGAGTGCCTGAAAGCCCTGTATGCTGCCGGGCATGATATCTGTGCCGTATACACCCGGCGGGATAAGCCCGTCGGCCGCAAGCAGGTGCTCACCGCACCGCCGGTCAAGGAGGTTGCGCTGGCGCACGGCACGCCTGTGTTCCAGCCCCGCACCCTGCGGGACGGCAGCGAGGATGACACTATCCGCGCCCTTGCCCCGGAACTGATCGTGGTGGTGGCTTATGGCTGCATTCTGCCGAAGTCCGTGCTGGAAATGCCCCGCTATGGCTGCATCAATCTGCACGTTTCGCTGCTGCCGAAGTATCGCGGCAGCGCTCCGGTGCAGTGGTCTGTGCTGAACGGTGACGCCGAGACCGGCGTTTCCATCATGCAGATGGACGAAGGTCTGGATACCGGTGATGTGCTGTACTGCAAAAAGATCGTCATCGACCCCGAGGAGACCAGCGGTGAACTGTTCGACCGCGTTACCGCTGTGGGTGCCGAAGCTCTGTGTGAAACGATTCCCCAGATCGCAGCAGGCACCCTGACGGCTGTGCCGCAACAGCACGAGAACGCTACCCTTGCCCCCATGCTGAACAAGGAGATGGCAGAGTTCCACCTGACCGACACTGCCGTCCATATCCACAACTGGGTGCGCGGCATGAACCCTTGGCCGGGTGCATGGTTCATCACCTCCGGCGGCAAAAAGCTCAAGGTGATGTCCAGCCGCGTGGCCGCCGCTCATGGCGAAGCCCCCGGCACGGTGCTGGCCACAAAGCCCCTGACCGTAGCCTGCGGCGAGGGTGCCATCCAACTGCTGGAAGTTGTGCCAGAGGGAAAAAAGCCCATGGACGGCACTGCCTTTGCAGCGGGTCTGCGCCTGAAAACGGGGGATAGCCTCTGATGGCCGCAAATCCGCGTGCGGCAGCAGTTGCCGCACTGGTACGGCAGGAGCAGAACGGCTTTTCCAATCTGGTGCTGGACGCAGAGCTCAAGCGCCAGAAGCTGGAAGGCCGGGATAAGGCTTTTGCAAGTGCCATTTTCTACACCGTGCTGGAGCATCGCGGCACGCTGGACTATATTCTGGAGCAGTTTCTGCCCAAGGGTCTGGCAAAGCTGGATGCACCCGTGCGGGAAATTTTACGCGCTGCACTGGCACAGGCACGCTATATGCAGGTGCCTGTCTCTGCTGCGGTGAACGAGGCAGTCAAGCTGACCCGCACCTTTAAAAAATCCAGCGCCTCCGGCCTTGTCAATGCCGTGCTGCGCAAGGCCTGCGGCTATGATCTGGACGCTGCCGTTTTTACGGACGAGATTCAGCGCCTGATGGTTTTAGGCTCTGCCGGACGGGATGTGGCGGAATTCCTCCACAAAAATTACCCGGATGAAGCACTGGGCATCCTGACCTATCAGGCCGATGGCGGTTTGACCAGTCTGCGTGCAAACCCCCTTAAGGCCAGCGCTGCACAGCTGTGCGCGCTGCTTACAGAGCAGGGCGCAGCGGAGGTGCGGCAGGGTATTGTGCCCGGCAGCGTGCTGGCACGATTTGCCGGCAGTCCGGCAGACAACGAACTGTTCCGACAGGGCTACTACCATGTGGAGGGACAGGCCAGCCAGCTGGCAGCCCTTTGCGTGGGCGCAGCCCCCGGCGAGACGGTGCTGGATCTGTGCGCTGCCCCCGGCGGCAAGACCGTTCTGCTGGCCGAGCAGATGCAGGGTACAGGAGAGCTGTACAGCTGCGATGCAGCAGAGAACCGTGTGGGGCTGATCCGCACCGCTGTGGATCGCATGGGCTTTACTGGGGTGCACACCCTTTGTAATGATGCCACCAAGCCGAACCCTGCACTGCCCATGGCAGACCGCATCCTGACGGATGTGCCTTGCAGCGGCTTGGGCATTCTGGCAAAAAAGCCGGATATGCGCTATAAAAAGCTGGAAGCTGCCCGGCAGGCAGAACTGCTTGCCACGCAGGCGGCAATTCTGGATACCGCTGCGGCGCTGCTCAAGGCGGGCGGACGGCTGGTCTATTCCACCTGCACCATCGACCCGGCAGAAAATCAGCAGCAGATCGCAGCCTTTTTGCAGCGCCACCCGGAATTTGCGGTCTGCGCGCCGGAGGTGCCGCTGCCCGCCGGAATGACGGCAGGGGCGCATGGTTGCCTTTCGGTGCCCACCCGCACCGGCATGGACGGCTTTTTCCTGTGCGTGTTGCAAAAAGCCGCCGCAACGCAATAAGCATGACCTTTGTGGGTCGTATCCTCTTATAGGAGAACAGAATGGAACAAAAACGCTGTATTTCTTCTCTGACGCTGGCAGAATTGACTGCTGAACTGAAAGCTTTGGGGCAGCCGGGTTTCCGGGCAAAGCAGATCTTCCACTGGGTGCACCAGAAGCTGGTCACCGAGTTTTCTGCCATGACCGACCAGCCCAAGACCCTGCTGGCAAAGCTGGAAGAAACCTTTTATATTGCTGCACCGCAGATCGAGCGCCGTCAGGAGGCCAAGGACGGTACTGTGAAGTATCTGCTGCGCATGGCTGACGGCAACTGCATCGAGACCGTTGTCATGCGTTACCACTACGGCAATACCGTGTGCGTATCCACACAGGTGGGCTGCCGCATGGGCTGCCGGTTCTGCGCCTCCACACAGGCGGGGCGGGTGCGCAACCTTGAAGCAGGCGAGATCTGCTCCGAGATCTACACTGCCCAGAAAGATATCGGCGAGCGCATCTCCCATATCGTGCTCATGGGCATCGGCGAGCCGCTGGACAACTTTGACGAAGTGATGCGCTTTTTGGAGAATATCACCTCGCCCGAGGGCGTCAATATCGGCATGCGCAACATCAGCCTTTCCACCTGCGGCCTTGTGCCCAAGATCGACCAGCTGGCGGAGAAAAAACTGCAGCTCACCCTTTCCATCTCGCTGCACGCACCCACCAACCAGATCCGCAGCAGTATGATGCCGGTCAATGATGCCTACCCGGTGGAGCAGCTGATCCAGACCGTGCGCCGGTATCAGGAGACCGCCGGCCGCCGGGTCAGCTTTGAATATTCCATGGTGCGCGGTGTCAATGATTCTGATGTCTGCGCAAAGCAGCTGGCAGACCTGATCCGGGGCATGGGTGCGCATGTAAATCTGATCCCCATCAACCCAGTGGACGGCAGTCCGTACTCCGCTACGGATGCAGCCAATGTGCGCCGGTTCCAGCAAAAGCTTGAAAGTCTTGGCGTAAACGCTACGGTGCGCCGCCGCCTTGGCAGTGAGATCAGTGCCGCCTGCGGCCAGTTGCGCCGCGACGAAATGAACGGCAAGGCATAAACAGAGGGAGAAACCTATGAAACTTGCAGGAAAAACGGACGTGGGGCGCGTCCGGCAGGACAATCAGGATGATTACCGTGCCGGGGAACTGCCCGGCGATGCAGCATGGGCGCTGGTATGCGATGGCATGGGCGGCGCACGCGGCGGGCGGGAAGCCTCGCAGTGTGCGTGCAGCGTCATTGAGCGCTGCTTTCAGGAGCAGTACAACCAGTGCATCCCCGGCGAAGAGGAGACTTTTCTGAAAAAGGCGCTGCTCAGTGCCAACCGCTATGTGTTCCAGAAGGCACTGCGGGAGGAGTCTCTGGCCGGTATGGGCACCACCGCCGTCTGCGCTCTGGTGCGCGGCGGCAAGGCCTATCTGAGCCACGCGGGCGATTCCCGCGCCTACCTGTACCGGGACGGTAAGCTGGCGCAGCTGACCCACGACCACTCCTATGTGCAGGAGCTTGTGGATTGCGGCACCATCACGCAGGAGCAGGCAGAGCATCACCCGCAGAAAAACATCATCACCCGGGCGCTGGGCGTGGATTACCGGCTGGAGCCGGAGTTCACCACCGTAGCGCTGCAGGCAGGGGATGTTCTGCTGCTGTGCACGGACGGCCTGACCAATGCCGTACCCACAGAGCAGCTGGAGCAACTGCTGCGCAGCGGGTCTTTTTACGATCTGCCGGACGTTCTGATCCGTACCGCCAACGAAAACGGCGGCCCGGATAACATTACCGCCCTGCTGGTGGGAGTAGAGCCGATGGAGGTGCGCCATGGATAACCTGATCGGTAAAAGACTGGACGGTCTGTATGAGGTGCAGGAGCTGATCGGCTCCGGCGGCATGGCCAACGTGTATAAGGCAGTCATGCGGGGACAGAACGGCCCTGTGCCCGCCGGGACTGTGGTGGCCGTCAAGGTGCTGCGGCGGGAGTATATGCACGACCCGGATCTTGTGCGCCGCTTTAAAAACGAATCCAAGGCCATCTCACTGCTGAATCACCCCAATATCGTTAAGGTGTACGATGTCTCGGTCAACGACCATCTGCAGTATATTGTTATGGAATATGTGGACGGCATGACGTTGCGGGAGTACCTCAACGAGCGGGGCGGCAAGCTTTCCAGCCGGGAGACCGTGCACTTCATCTCCCAGATCCTCAAGGCGCTGGAGCATGCCCACGCCAACGGCGTCGTGCACCGGGATATCAAGCCCCAGAATATTATGCTGCTGGATAACGGCCAGCTGCGCATGATGGACTTCGGTATCGCCCGCATTTCCCGGGCAGATAACCAGATGCTGGCCGGCAAGGCAATGGGCAGCGTGCATTATATCAGCCCGGAGCAGGCAAAAGGAGACGAGACCGACCGCACCAGCGACATCTACTCTGTGGGCGTCATGATGTACGAGATGCTTTCCGGACATCTGCCCTTTGATGCCGATGACGTGGTTGAGGTTGCCATCAAGCAGATCTCGGACGAGCCCCGCTCGCTGCACGAACTGGCACCGGAAGTGCCCTATGCGCTGGTGGAGATCACCGAAAAGGCCATGGCAAAGCTCCCCCAGAACCGCTACCCCTCGGCACGGGCGATGCTGGAAGCACTGGACACCTATGTGCAGAACCCCTCCGTGCTGTTTGAATATCAGTATATTACAGAAGAAGCGCCCGAAAAGGTGGTGAAACGTACCATGAACCAGAACCGCGCGATCCGTCAGAACGAACAGCCCGCACCCCGCAAAAAAGGCAAGGGAAAACCGGGCAAAAAACGCCGCACTGTCTTTTTGCCGGCCTTGTTCGGCATCACCATTGCCTTTGCACTGGCCTGCATGGCACTGTGCTGGATGATCCTGAACGACTCCTCCAACCTGATGAACAACAAGGCCGATGTCACCCTTGGAGACTATATCGGCATGACCAAGGATCAGGCCATGGCCACGGATCAAATCGCATCCGGCCAGATCTCCCCGGAGTGGGAAGAAGAGTACAACAGCAACTACGCCGCCGGTTATATCTATAAGCAGTCGCCGGTATCCGGCCGCACCGTCCGCGAGGGACAAAGCGTGACTTTGACCGTTAGTCTGGGCACCCAGTATGTCACCGTGCCGGACCTGACCAACTATGTGCAGACCGATGCCGAACAGCAGCTCAAGGCACTGGGCGTTTCGGTGCTGGTCACGCAGGCTGTGGATACCTCGGTGGCCTCCGGTGCGGTCATCCGCACCGACCCTGCCGCCGGTACGCAGGTGGCGGCAGGCTCTACGGTCATCCTCTATATCAGTCGTCCGCAGGTGTCCACCACCACCAAGGTGCCCTCGCTTACCGGCATGAGCGTGGATGATGCCCGCACCCTGCTGGTGCAGAACCATCTGGGGCTTGGCAGCCAGAGTGAAGAATACAGCGACCAGCCCGCAGGTACCATCATCGGCCAGAGCCCGGCGGCAGGCTCTACCGTCAAGGTGAACAGCCGTGTCAGCATTACCGTGAGCGCAGGCCCCGAGCCGGTGCCTGAGACCCCGGCTGAACAGCCGGGCAGCTCCTCCAGCGATTGGTGGAGCGGCCTGATCGGGGGCAGCTCTTCCAGCAGCGGCGATTCTTCCAGCAGTGAGGGCACCGGCCTGGGCGACTGGTGGAGCGCGCTGCTGTCCTGAGGGAGGAACGGATGAAGGGATATATCGTAAAAGGAATTGGCGGATTTTACTACGTCAAGACCGAAGAGGGTGTGATCGAGTGCAAGCCCCGGGGCATCTTCCGCAAACAGAAGATCACCCCCGTGGCGGGCGATGAGGTGACGCTGGAGACCGAGAACGGCGCGGCAGTCATTGCCGAGATCGCACCCCGCAAAAACGTGTTTGTCCGGCCGCCTGTG